>VFQQ010000242.1_pt1 | contig 129178 bp, 97 predicted proteins | sample 3512341 | NCBI WGS metagenome assembly VFQQ01 (sample SAMN10412373, study PRJNA504923) | tailings metagenome | isolation source: Relicate 2 Philex TSF1 revegetated site | place: Philippines: Tuba, Benguet | collected 2017-08-29 | reverse complement strand
TTCATAATTCTGCCTTCATCCTTCATCCTTCCTCCCCCCATGCCCCCTCCCTCCTGGTCCGAACAAACCGCGCTCGTCACCGGCGGCGCCAGCGGCCTCGGCTTCGCCATCGCCGAGCGCCTGGCCGGCCTCGGCGTCACCGTCGCCCTGCTCGATCTCGACTCCGACGGACTCGCCGCTGCCGTCGCCCAACTTGGCGGCACGGCCTTCGCAGTTCCGGCCGACGTCACCGATGCCACCGCGGTCGAACGCGCGGTCGCCGGCGTGGTGACACGCACCGGCCGGCTCGACATCCTCGTCAACTCCGCCGGCATCACCGGCCGCACCGGCATCAAGAGCCACGAAGTGGATCCCGCCGACTTCGAGCGCGTCTTTCTCGTCAACGTGCACGGCTGCTTCCACACCTCCCGCGCCGCGCTGCCGCACATGCTGGCCCGCCACTACGGGCGCATCCTCCACATTGCCTCCATCGCCGGCAAGGAGGGCAACGCCGGCATGCTCGCCTACTCCGCCTCGAAGGCGGCGGTCATCGGCCTCACGAAGGTGCAGGGCAAGGAATACGCCGAGACCGGCATCACCGTGAACGCCCTCGCCCCCGCGGTCGTGCGCACGCCCATGGTCGCCGCCCTGCCCGAGGCGCAGGTCACCTACATGACGGACAAAATCCCCATGAAACGCTGCTGCGAACTCACCGAAGTCGCCGCCCTCGCCAGCGTCATCGTCTCCCCCGAAACCAGCTTCACCACCGCCTTCACCTGGGACCTCACCGGCGGACGCGCGGTGTACTGAAAAGACCGCTCGAGCCGGATCAAAAGGCCCGGCGTCGTGTCCAACTCCGACGGCCATGAATGCACCCCCTGCCTGGATTCGCGCCGCGATGGCGCTCGCATTGGGACTCGCCGCCGCCGTCCTCCGCAGCGAAGAGGCCGGCCCTGACCGCGCCGCCGCCATCGCGGAGGCGTTGCGGGAGGTCGACGCGGAGTTGACCGCCTTCGAGCAGCGCCTCAAGGCCGAACCGTCGCCCGTCAACCAAGCCGCCATGAAGACCCGGCTGGTTGTCCTTCGGCAGCGGCGGGCGGACCTCGGCCGGCGCTTCTCCCCGGAGCGGTGCGCCGCGCTGCTCGCCGACGTGCGCAAGGACGTGAAGGTCACCGCAGAAGCCCCGCCCCCGGCCACCGGCGACACCGGACGCCTGCGTCCCCGGCTACGCCTCGAGGATGCGACCCTTTCGGCCGTCGAGGAACACCGGGCCGCCGCCGAGGCGGCGAAGGCACGCGACGCCCGCTACCACGCCGACCGGGCCGCGGAGATCGCGTCGCAGCGCCGGATGGAATTCGCCCGCATCGATGCCCACCTCGCCCGCCTCACCGCGGAGATCGACTCGACGACCGTCGGCGACGCCTCGCGCCGGGCCCAACTCAATCTCCGCCTGCGCGAGCTCGAAGCCGACAAGCGCCGTCTCGAAATGGCCCCGAACCCCGCCGAACTCGACCGTCTTCGCCTCGAGATCGAACGCGAGACCGAGCGCCTGCGCCGGTAGCCGGTTTCCGGGCAGCGGCGAGCGGATGCCCGCAGGGAAGGCCTGCCCCGGGTTTACCATAATCCCCCACGCAGATCTTGTCCCCTTCGCCTCGACGTCCGCCGACCACGGCCGAGTTCCATGCCTCCGCCCCCCTCGGGAATAGACCCCAGCCAAAGTCCACGTTTCAGGCTAAACCCCGCCGTCCCACCTCCGATGGCAAGAGGAGCATCACCACGCCTCCCACCATGAACCTGACCATCGGAAAACGCATCCTCGCGACCACCGGCACCCTTTGCCTCCTGATCACTGCCATCGGCGCCGTCGCCGTCTACAGCCTGCTCGGCATTCGCCGCGAGGCCCTGTCCCTCAAGGAGGACCATATCCCCGGCATGATCGACAGCAACACCTTCTACACCGCCCTCGCGAAAGGCCTCATCCGCACGCAGCTCTACGGCGTCGTCGAAGCCGGACAGGCTCGCGCCGGGCTCGGTCGAGAAATGGACGCCTTCACCGCCACGTCCGACGAAGCTTTCGAGCGCTACGCCGCAACGATCTCTAACCCCGAGGATCGCGCTCTCTACGACGCAGTCGCCAAGGCGCGCGACACCTATCGTCCCGCACGCATTCGCTACCTGCAGCTCGTCGACGCGAACGATCCCGCAGCCCATACGCACCTCACGTCCACCCTCTTCCCCCTCTATCGCGACTATGCCGCCGCCGCCGCAGCTTTGCTGGAGTACAATGCGATCCACGGAGACGCCGCGGGCGACGGCATCGCGGCCTCGTCCGCCGCCACCACCAGCACACTGCTCGTGCTTTCCGTGGTCGCCCTCGTCACCGGCCTGACCCTTTCCTTCCTCGTCAACCGCAGCCTGGCCCGCGTGCTCGGCGACGTCACCCGTCAGCTCGACTCAGGCGCCAACCAGACCGCGGCCGCCGCCGGCCAGGTTTCCGCCTCGAGCCAGACGCTCGCCGAAGGTGCGAGCGAGCAGGCCGCCTCGCTTGAAGAAACCAGCGCCGCCCTCGCCGAGATCGCCAGCATGACGAAGCGCAACGCGGAGTCCGCCGGCGAGGCCAAGCATCTCGCCAACCAGACGCGTCACGCCGCCGAGACCGGCTCGGCGAGCATGGACGAGATGATGACCGCCATGGACGGCATCAAGGAGTCGTCCAGCAGCATCGCCAAGATCGTGAAGACGATCGACGAAATCGCGTTCCAGACGAACATCCTGGCGCTCAATGCCGCCGTCGAGGCCGCCCGTGCCGGCGAGGCCGGGGCGGGGTTCGCCGTCGTCGCGGACGAGGTCCGCTCCCTCGCCCAGCGCTCCGCCCACTCCGCCAAGGAGACGGCCGAGCGTATCGAGGAATCGGTGACGCGCAGCGAACGCGGCGTGCAGATCAGCGCCCGCGTGGCCGAGAACCTCAAGGCTATCGTCGTCAACGCCCGCAACGTCGACGACCTCGTCGCCCGGATCGCCACGGCCTCCGAAGAGCAGACCCGCGGCCTTGGCCAGGTGACCACCGCTGTTTCGCAGATGGATGCCGTCACCCAGCGCAACGCCTCCGGCGCCGAGGAATCGGCGAGCGCCGCCGAGGAGCTGAGCGCGCAGGCCGCAATGATGCGCGATACGGTCCGCGAGTTGCAGGCGCTGGTCGGCCAGACCGGCGGCCGGACGCCCCCGCGCGCCGAGCGCCTGCCGGAGCGAGCCGCGAACACGCCGGCCCCGGCCGCAGTGCGGACGTCGCACCAGCAGACGCCCGCCTCCGTTCACGCCGGCGCCGGCGACAAGGACGACAACTTCTTCTCCTGAGACCCTTCGGAGGGCGGCAACGCCACGCGCTCCTCGTGCGGCATCCGCTCGCAAGGAGCGGCGGCACTCCTGCCGCCGAACCCGCACGCCGGATGCGTGCGAAGACGGACAAGAGTGTCCGTCGTCCCAGAGGAGCCGCTTCGCGTGCGGGAGCCCCGGGAGGACGGACACTCCTGTCCGTCCTTTCCGGAGTTCGTCCGGACTGTGCGATATCAATACGTGGTCCCGGCGGTAAACCCGGCGAGCCGAGGCTCGCCGGACAAAGCGGCGACACGTCGGCGCACTCCAAATCGGCGGATGAGGCGCTGGCCCCAAAGGCGGCCGACACGGCCGCCGCTACACCAGGGCCAGTTCCTTCTCGGCGTCGAAGAGGTGGAGTTTCTCCGGCGTGAAGGCGAGGTGCACCGTGGCGCCGTGGGCGTGGATTGCGGTGGGTTGCACGCGGGCGATGAAGTGGGTCGCGCCCGTGTCGAGGTAGAGGTAGGTCTCCGCGCCCATGGGCTCGGAAATCTCCACCTTCACCGTGGCGGTCGCGCCGGGGCGGGGCGCGGGTTCCTCGTGCAGGTCCTCCGGACGGATGCCGAGGACGACGGGTTTGCCGAGGTGGCTCCGGCCGGCGTGCACGAGGTTCGGCGGGAGCGTAATCGAAACCGGTGCGCCCTTCGCGTTGTCTTCGAGGAAGCGCACCGCACTGCCGTCCTGAAGCAGCTTGCCGCGGAAGAAGTTCATCGGGGGCGAACCGATGAAGCCGGCCGTGTAGAGGTTGGCGGGACGGTTGTAGAGGGCGAGCGGTTCGGCGACCTGCTTGATTTCGCCGTCCTTCATGACGCAGATGCGGTCGCCCATCGTCATGGCTTCGACCTGGTCGTGGGTCACGTAGATCATGGTGGCGCCGAGGCGGCCGTGCAGGCGGGCGATCTCCGTGCGCATCGAGACGCGCATCTTGGCGTCCAAGTTCGAGAGCGGTTCGTCGAAGAGGAAGACCTTGGGCTTGCGCACGATCGCACGGCCGACGGCGACGCGCTGGCGTTGTCCGCCGGAGAGGGCTTTCGGTTTACGGTCGAGCAGCGACTCAAGGCCGAGCATGGAGGCCGCCTCGCGTACGCGGGCGTCGATCTCGGCCTTGGGCATTTTGCGCAGCTTCAGGCCGAAGGCCATGTTCTCGTACACCGACATGTGCGGGTAGAGGGCGTAGTTCTGGAAAACCATTGCGATGTCGCGGTCCTTGGGCAGGACGTCGTTCACGATCCGCCCGTCGATCGAGATCGTGCCGGAGGAGATCTCTTCGAGTCCGGCGATCATGCGGAGGGTTGTGGATTTTCCGCAGCCGGAGGGACCCACGAGCACCATGAACTCCCCCTCCTTGATCTCCAGGTTGATGCCCTTCACCGCGGTGAACGCGGCATTCTTCTCGGAGGGCGGGTAGGTCTTGACGAGGTCCTTGAGGATGACGGAGGCCATGGAGGGAAAGGCTGAAGGGCTGAAAGACTGAAGGGCTGAAGGGCTGAAGGTGAGGCGAACGACGTATTTTGGAAAAGCTGTAACGTGGGCGGCGAAGTACGAGGGTAGAGAAGGTTGTTCTGGGGTTCGGCTTCAGCCTTTCAGCCCTTCAGTCCTTCAGCCTTTCATCCCTTGATTGCTCCTTGCGAGAGGCCCTTCACGAAGAGGCGCATGGTGAAGAGGAAGAGGATGATCAGGGGGATGGCGGCGAGGAAGTAGGCGGCCATGATCTGGCCCCATTGCTTGACGTACTCGCCGTCGAGGTAGATCAGGCCCACGCCGAGGGTGAAGAGTTCCTTGTCGCGGAGAACGATCAGGGGGAGGAGGAACTCGTTCCACTTGCCGAGGAAGGCGAGGATCGCGAGGGTGCCGAGGATCGAGCCGGACATGGGGACCACGATGTTGACGATCTGCTGGAAATGGCCGGCGCCGTCCATCTCGGCCGCTTCGAAGAGGTCCTTGGGGATGTCCTCGATGAAGCCGCGGAGAACGAAGATGTTGAAGACCTGGCCACCGGCGATGCCGACGACGATCAGGGCGTAGAGGGTGTTGAGCAGGCTCAGTTCCTTCAGGAGGGAAAAGAGGGGGACAATGTTGGCGATCCCGGGCAGGAGCATCAGCACCATGAACGCCGACCAGAGGACGCTGGAGAACGGCATCTTGTAGCGGGCGAAGAAGTACGCGCCGCAGAGGGCGAGGGCCAGGGAGAGGACGGTGCCGGAGACCGCGACGAAGACGGTGTTGGCGACGTAGGGCAAAATCAGCTTCGCGGCGAAGACATAGTTGTCCCACTGCCAGGTGAGGGGATTGGAGGGGAACCAGGGGTTCTGGATGAAGCCGGCGTTGTCCTTGAAGCTGATCTGCCACATCATGTAGAGCGGCAGCAGTTCGATGCCGAGGACGACGGCGATGAAGGCGTGCTTGGGCCAGTCCCTGCGGCGGGAGGCGCCGACGGCTTGGGTCGCGGTGCTCATTTTTCGACCCGCACGAAGCGGTTGTTGATGAGGGTGAGGACGAGGATGAAGACGAAGAGCACCATGCCCACGGCGCAGGCATAGCCGAACTCGCCGGCGATGAAGGCGCGGTTGTACATCCAGAGGCCCGGGGTCATGCCGCGGCCACCGGGGCCGCCGGAGTCGCCGAGGAGGAGCAGTTGGAGGCCGTAGCCCTGGAGGGTGGAGATGACGAGAAGGGTCAGGGAGAGGCGGACCTGGGTGAGGATCAGGGGCAGTTCGATGTAGAAAAACTTCTGGATCGGGCCGATGCCGTCCAGTTCGGCCGCTTCGTAGATCTCGGAGCCGATGCTTTGGAGGCCGGCGAGGTAGATGAGGACGCCGACCGCACCGATCCAAGGGAAGCCCCAGAGGAAGAGGGCCGGGAGTATCAGTTCCGGTTGGGAGAGCCAGCCGATGGGCACCTCGGCGTAGAAGACGCCCCAGCCCAACCATTGGTCGATCTGGACGAGGACGGATTTGAGGCCGGTCGCGTCGAGGACGCGGTTAAGCAGCCCCAGGTTCGGGTCGAAGAAAAACTTCCAGATGAAGAGGGTGACCAGGCCCGGGACGATCATCGGGACCACGAGGAGGACCCGGTAGAGGTACTGCCAGCGGTCGCTCTTCAGGCGATGGATCATGACGGCCATCGCGATCGACGGGATCATCTTGAAGAGGTTGAAGAGGATCAGGGCGCCCACCGTGACGAAGGAACTCCAGAGCACCCCGTCGTTCCAGATCCGCTGGAAGTTGCCCCACCCGATGAACTGCTTGGTCTCCCCACCCTGCCAGTCGAAGAAACTATGGTAAATCGCCGAGGCCGCCGGGAAGTAGGCGAAGACTCCCACCATGATCAGCGATGGGACGACGAAGAAATACAGGCGCCACTCGCGCAGGGCTTTGGCTCGGGTGATCGGGAAGGCCATGGGGTAAGGCAGGCGGGTGCGGGAGCAACGTGGTCCGAAGACCGGTCAGAAAGAATCAGCTGGCGGAAAAAGGAATAGAGAAGCGAAGGCTTTGAAATGTGAACGTAACAATCAAAAGAATCGTTTAACAGGGCTCATCCGCGACGATTCCGTTCCAAATTGAGCCAAGCCAGTTCCGCCGGTGTGAGTTTCAGGTCCAGCGCCGGCAAAGCGGAGACGGTTTCGGCAATCTCGCGCGGGCCGACGAGGGCCCAGGTCGGGAAGGGTTGGGCGAGCACGTAGGCGAGCGCGACGTTGATCGGCGCGACCCCGCGTTCCTTCGCAAGCGCGTAGGCACGGTCGCGGCGCTCGAAGTTGTCCTCGCTGTACCAAGCGCTGACGAGTTCGCGGTCCTCGCGTTTGTCGGGACCCGCCCGGTCGGTGAAGAACCCGCGCGCCTGGCTCGACCAGGCAAAGAGCGGTGTCTGCGTGCGCGTCAACCAACGCCGCGTCGCGGGATCGGAGGCCGCGACACAGCCCGACCAGACGGGGTTCACCATCCGGGCGAGACTGAAATTGTTGCTGAGCACGGCGAAACCTTGGCGCCCCTTCCGGCGGGCGTAAGCCTTGGCTTTGTTGAACCGTTCAACGGTCCAGTTGGAGCCGCCGATGACCTTGATGCGACCGGCACGCGCCAGCTCGTCGAGCACGTCGACGAACTCGCCGACCGGTACATCGGGGTTGTCGCGGTGCATGATGTAGAGGTCGGCGTGATCGGTCTGCAGCCGCTCCAGGCTCTCGTTGAGCTGCGAGACGATGAACTCCGGCCGGCAGAGCGGCGTATGCGCGCCCTTGGCAATGACCACGCAGTGGTCCCGCACGCCGCGATGCCGCAGCCACCAGCCGAGCAGGCGTTCGTAGAGGCCGCCGCCATAGACATAGGCGGTGTCGAAGGCGTTGCCGCCGCGCTCGAACCAATCGTCCCACATCGCGGCGGCCTGCGGCATCGTGCGCTGGTTGTCGCAGCCCATGACGAGACGCGAAACCGGTTTGTCGAGTCCGGGCAGACGCGCCTGCGGGATGGGCGTCGTCGCGCGAACAGCGAGCGGGCGCCGGGAAATCGTCTGCGTGAAGTTCTCCGGCTTCTCCGCCTCGTAGGTAAGCCCGGCCGACTGCCGCCAGGCGTCCAAGGTGGCGAGATTGCCCAAGGTGTCGGCCACGGTCATCTGGGGCACTTCGCGCGCCCCTGAGGCGAGCGCGGCGGCGACGGCGTCAGCTTCGAGCGCGTAGAGCCAGTCGGAGGTCTTGACCTCGATCACCTCGGGCTCCTGTCCGCCGGGACGATGGAGGTACATGACGGTGGACCCACCCTCCTTGGCCGGTATCCAGGGAGTGAGGACATGCAGCCACCCCGCGGTGCCGTAGATGCGCGCGGAGTTGTCCTGGGCCACGGCCACCCCGGTGGCCACCTGCGCAACGAGGCCGCGGGCGAACTTCAGGGTCGCGGCGGCGTGGTCGTCGACTCCCGTGACGGGATTGAGGGCGGCGGAACCCTTGACCTCGACGGGATTGGCAAAGGCGCGGCCCTCCGCGGCGCCGGCGACGAGCCGGGCGAAGGAAACGGGGTAGCCGCCGACATCGAGGATGCCGCCGCCGCCGAGCGCGTTGTTGAACAGACGCTTTTGCGGGTCGAAGCCCACGCGGAAGCTAAAGGTCGCCTGGATCGTCTGGATCTCCCCCAGCGCGCCGCTGCGCACGATCTCGAGGATGCGCGCCGTCTGCGGGGCGAAGCGGTACATGAAGGCCTCCGTCAGCAGCACGCCGTGCGCGCGGGCGGCCTCGGCCATGACCATACCCTCGGCATGGTTGAGACCGAGCGGCTTCTCACAAAGGATGTGCCGGCCCGCCTCGGCCGCGCGGACGGCCCACGCGGCGTGATCGGGATGGGGAACGGCGATGTAGACGGCCTGGACGGCGGGGTCCGCGAGCAGGGCCTCGTAGCTGCCATGCGCCGTCACCCCGCCAAACTCCGCGGAGAAGGCGCCCGCCTTCTCCGTCGTGCGGCTGCCGACGGCGACCAAGCGGCCGAGCCGCGACTGGGCGAGGCCACGAGCAAACGTCCGGGCGATGGCGCCCGTGCCAAGAATGCCCCACGCGAGCCGGCCGTCCGACATCAGGCGCGCCCCCAGGCCTTGAGTTGCTCGAAGCAGAGGCGCACCGACTCGAGCGGCGCGTGGTTGTAGGCCTCCTGCTCGACGATGTACCACTCGGCGGCGCCGACGGCATCGACCGCGGCGAAGACCTCGTCGAAGTTCACCGGCCCGAGGCCGAGTTCCTTCTCGTCCTTCAGGTGGACGAGCCGGCAGCGGGCCCCGAAGTCGCGCAGGACCTTGCCCGGCGACTGGCCGCCCTGGTGCACCCAGTACACGTCGACCTCCGCGGCGAGGTCGCGCGGTGCCGCGGCCGAGAGCATCCAGTCGAAGACGGTGCGCCCGTCGATGACCTTGAGTTCGGCGGCATGGTTGTGGAAACCGAACTGGATGCCGAAGGAGCGGAACGTCGCGCCGATCTCGCCCAGGCGTTCGCCGATGCGCTGGCAGGAGGCGGCCGTGGCGAACTGCGCGACCGGCCACGACGGGCAGACAACATGCCGCGTGCCGAAGAGCAGGGCGTCGTTGACGACCGCGTTGAGGTCGGCGGTCAGTGCGCCGATGCCGACATGCATGCCGGCGACCTTGAGGCCGGCGGCGTCGAGCGCGGCCTTGGCGCCCTTCGCGTCGAGGTTGCCGGTGCCGGCGAGTTCGACGCCAGCGTAGCCGATCTTGGCGACGGCGGCCGCCGTGGCGGCGAAATCCTTCTTCTGGTCGTCGCGGAGGGACCAGAGCTGCAGGGCGATGGGGAGCGTCTTCATGGGTCTAGCGAAAATCGGTTACTTGATGCGCACCTCACGGCCGGTTTTCGCCGAGAGGTAGATGGCATCGAGGATCTTCTGCACGGCGAGGGACTCGGCGGGTTTCACGTAGGGCTCGGCCTTGCCGAGCAGGCAGTCGATGAAGTGGACCATGCGGTTCGCATTTACGATGGAGGCCTGCGGGGGGACGAGTTCCGTCGCGTAGCCGAGCTTACCCTGGCGATGCAGGCGCAGCGGCGGGAAGGTCAACCCGGCCTCCGTGCCGAAGAGCTGGGTACCGTTGACGTCCGGCTCGGGCTGATGGGCGGCCCACGACGCCTCGAGCAACACGGTGCGGCCACTCTTCAGCTTGATGAGGGCGATGGAGAGGTCGTCCACGTCGAAGGGACGGGTCGGGTCGACCTCGCTCTTGCCCCAGGAGCCGTCGCCGCGGCCGCGCGGGCCGAACTGCGCGAAGGTTTGCCCGCTGACGGCGGCCGCCTCGAACTCGCCCATCAGGTAGAGGCAGCGGTCGAGGGCGTGCACGCCGATGTCGTAGGTGCAGCCGCCGCCCGCGTACTTGGTCTGGGTGAACCAGGAGCCGATGCGGGGGATGCCGCTGCGACGGCACCACGCGGTCTTGGCATGATAGACGTCGCCGAGCACGCCGTCCTGGACCAGCTTGCGCGCGGTCTGCACCTCGGGCGTGAAGCGGATGTTCTGGCCGACCATGAGCAGGCGTTTGCGCTGCTTGGCTTCGGCCACGAGCTTGGCGGCGTCGCGTGCGTTCGTCGCCATCGGCTTGTCCAGCATGACGTGCTTGCCCGCCTTCAGCGCGGCGAGGGCGACGGGCGCGTGCAGGTAGTTGGGCAGCGCGATCGACACCACGTGAATGTCGTCGCGCCCCAGCAGCACCTTGTAGTCGGTGACGAGCTCGGGCACGTTGAAACGGTCGGCCGCCTCGCGCCCACGTTCGGGCGAGACCTCGGCAAGCGCGACGACCCGGGCCTCCGGGTGCTGCTTGAAGCTCGCGAGATGGTCGAGGCCGATGGCCCCGGCACCGATCACGGCGACGTTGAGGGGGGAGGACGGACGGGAGGATTTCATGGAGAAGAAAGCCGGAACACGGCACTCACCGGGGTGGGACGTGGCGACAGTGACATTGCGAGAATCGTTGCACACGCCGCGGAGGCGTCGGTCGACCATGCTCGGGGAGGGCAAAGCACGGCGAGAAGGCACTCATGGAACCTGTGGCGCGGCAAGCGGTTTCCCATGTCCGCGTTCGACATTTCCGCCTTATGGTCAGCCCGTATACTTCACCAGCCAAGACGTCGCGCGATACAGGGATTGCGTAGGAGCGGCTTTACGCCGCGATGGCTGGCGGACGGTCTTCATCGCGGCGTAAAGCCGCTCCTACGCCCAAGCCTGCCGTCTTGTGAGAACCCTGCGGGTCAGGGCGGGAAGCGCCGGCCAACGGCGCTTCCCGACGATCCGCCTACCACCGCCACTCGACGCCGGCGAAGGCGCCGAGGCCGGGTTGGGGATAGCCGTGCACCGGCTCGTAGGTCTCGTCGAAGAGGTTCTCGACCCGGGCGCGGACCGTGAGGCGTTCGCTCGCGGCGTACGCGGCATAGATCCGCGCGACGGTGTAGTCCTCGCCGTCGATGCGGGCAAAGGTTGCCGCGTCGATGTCCTCGCGCTGAGCAACCCAGGTCGCCCCGGCTCCGGCGCTGAAGCCGCCGCCGAAGTCATGCCAGAGGTCGGCGCTCGCGCTGTGGCGCGGACGCCGGAGCAGGCGCACGCCCGTGGTCTGGTTGTCCGCCTCGAGGTAGGTGTAGGCGACCCTCGCCTCGACCCCGCGCGGCAGGCGGGTCCGCGCCGCGACCTCCAGGCCGCGCGTGCGGGCGCGCTGGATGTTTTCGACGGAACGGAAATCCGGCGTGCTCGCGATCAGATCACGGAAGCGCGTATCGAACCAGGTGATACCAATCGTCCCGCGCCGGTCGGCGAGGTACCAGTCGAGGCCCGCATCCCAGCCGCGCGCGCGCTCGGCGCGTAGGTCCGGGTTGCCTTGGTAAAAGGCGCTCTCGCCGTAGAGGTCGAGGAAGCTCGGCGAACGAAAGGCCGTGCCGTAGCTCGCGCGCAGCTTCAGCCGCTCAGGCAGCGGCAGCCACGCGATCGTCGCGCGCCCGGTCGTCGCGCGGCCAAAGGTGTCGTGGTCGTCGCTGCGCAGACCCGCCGTGAGGTGGAGCGTTTCCGTCGGGCTGAACTCGTCCTGCACGAAGAACGCGAGCAGCGACTGCCGGCGATTGATCGCGCCGAAGCCGGTGTTGCGCGTGTGGTTCTCCTCCGCGGTGAGGCCGGCGGTGAGGCGATGGCGCTCGATCCCGGTGAAGGTGTTCTGCCAGTCGAGCACGCCCCGGCGGTTCTTCACCAGGGTGACCGCTGTCGGCCGGCCGGGCCGCGGGCTTTCGGAAACGAAGCGGCGGTCTTGTCCGCCAAGCACCACCTTCGAGGTCCACGTGCCGGTCGGACGGAACTCGGCGAAGGTCGTGACGAGCGTGTTCGTCTCGCGCTCCTCATTGTCCGGATCGTTGGTGAACCGCGAGCCGGGCGACCCGTACACGCCATGGAAGCTGCGTGCGGTGAAACCGACGTCGAGGCGCGCGTTGACGGTGCGGTCGAGGCGCAGGACGACGTTGCCGCTGTCGAAGGCGTTGTTCAGCCGGTCGTTGTCGGTGTGGCCGCCCTGGACTTCGAGGGCGTAGCCCCAGGGCCCGCGTTCGCCGCGGGCCGACACCGCGCCCTGCACCGTGCCGAAGGAGCCGGCCTCGAGGGCCACGCGACCGGTGGGCGCACCGCGTCCGCGCTCGGCGCGCAACGCGATCACGCCACCGACCGCCTCGCCGCCGTAGAGCGTGCTCTGCGGTCCGTGCGAAACCTCGAGGCTGTCGCACGCGCTCACGCAGGCGCCGCCGAGGAAGAGCTCGTAGTTGGTGTTGGGGTCGTTGAGCCGGATGCCGTCGACGAGGAAGAGCGTCTGGTTCGAGTTGGCACCGCGCAGGAAGAGCGCGGTCGACGCGCCGGGTGCGCCCGAGGGGAACACCGGGGCTCCGGGGACGCCGCCGAGGGCGCCCGCGAGGGAGTTGATCTGGCGCCGCGCGAGCTCGGCGGCGGTGATCGTGTCGACGGCCGAACCCAGGATGCCGGGCGCCACCGGCGTGCGCGTGGCGGTCAGGACGTAGGGATCGAGCGACTCCGCGGGCGCCTGGGCGCGCGCAGAGAAAAGCGCGGCCGCGAACGCGGCGCACGCGAGGGAAACGCGTCCCGCACGGCGGGACGAGAACGTTGTCTGCATGGAGGTCTTGCTTGAGCGATGACGGGCAAGAGCAGACACGCCGACGGGAGGACCGGCGGCAGGACCACTCTCACGCTTCATTGTGCGATGAAGTTTTCGCGAACGCCGGGCACCCCGCCACCTGGCGGAACTCGGCGGACGCGTGAGCACCCGAGGCCGGATATTCGGGCTCCGCATTTTTTCGCGCGGCGCGAAAAAATCAGGGCGACCCCGATTCATTTCACCCGCGCGGACCTCGCCCCTTGCCTTCACCGGCCGCCGAAGCGGCCGATTGGCTTTGCCCGTGCGTTCGCCGCACGGTGGGGGGTTGGATTTGATGCGATACCGCAGCGCAACTGCAGCCGGTTTTCACGGCTTTCCCCGTCTCCTCAGATGTGGCAAAGAACGGCGAACAGCCCGAGCCAGCCGCATCCGGCGAACGATGGCAACGCCACCGCGCCCGCACGGCCGTCCCGAGGGGATGAAATATCACGCATCAACATATCCGGATGTAAAGATATGTTTCTTGCCAGACGCGCCGGGCTGGTGTTGTTTTCGCGTTCCTGAACCACCGTCGCCATGTCCTCCACACCTGTTGAAGCTCCCTCCTTTGCCGCCCTGCGCCGGCTCTTCGCCGAGCGCATCGCCGTGCTGGATGGGGCCATGGGCTCGATGGTGCAGACCTACAACCTGACCGAGCAGGACTTTCGCAGCCAACGCTTTGCGGATTTTCCCCACGACCTGAAGGGCAACAACGACCTGCTCTGCCTGACCAAGCCGGACCTGGTCGAGGAAATCCATCGCCAGTACTTCGAGGCCGGGGCGGACATCGTCGAGACCAACACCTTCAGCAGCACGAGCATCGGCCAGGCCGACTACCGCCTCGAGGCGATCGTGACCGAGCTGAACCACGCCGCCGTGCAATGCGCCCGCCGGGCCGCCCTCGCCGCCGAGGCCGCGCACCCGGGGCGGAAATGTTTCGTCGCAGGCGCCATCGGGCCGCTCAACCGCACCCTGTCGATGTCGCCCGACGTCAACCGCCCCGAGTACCGCGCCGTCACGTGGGCCCAGGTCGTCGACGCCTACACGGAACAGATCCGCGCCCTGCTCGACGCCGGGGTGGACGCGCTGCTGCTCGAAACGATTTTCGACACGCTCAACGCCAAGGCGGCCCTCTTCGCCATGGAAGGCGTCTTCGAGGAACGCGGCGTGCGGGTGCCCGTGATGGTCTCGGTGACGATCACCGACGCGTCCGGCCGCACCCTCTCCGGCCAGACCACGGAAGCGTTCTACAACAGCATCCGCCACGCGCAGCCCTTCAGCGTCGGAATTAACTGCGCCCTTGGCGGCCGCGCCATGCGGCCCTACATCGAGGAACTCGCGCGCATCGCCGACTGCCACGTGACCTGCTACCCGAACGCCGGCCTGCCCAACGCCTTCGGCGGCTACGACGAGACGCCGGCCGACATGGCCGCCGTGCTCGGCGAATTCGCCCGCGACGGCCTGGTCAATCTCGTCGGCGGCTGCTGCGGCAGCACCCCCGCCCACATCCAGGCCATCGCCGCGGCCGTGCGCGGCCTCGCACCCCGCGCCCTCCCCCACCCCGAACCTGTCCTTCGCCTCAGCGGCCTCGAACCCCTGACCGCGGCCTGAGGCCGCGGAATGACGAAGCACGAATTCCGAATGACGAATCTCGAATGAATCACGACGATCCCACGCCCTCGGTCACGCTTCCCTCATTCGTCATTCGTCATTCGGAATTCGTCCTTTAGCGATGCAAAGCAGCGCTTCCACCTTCCTCGTCATCGGCGAGCGGACCAACATCACCGGTTCGCCGAAGTTCGCCAAGGCGCTCAAGGCGGGCGACTGGGACGCCTGCCTCGCGATTGCCAAGCAGCAGGTTGAGAACGGCGCCAACGTCATCGACATCAACGTCGACGAGGCCCTGATCGACGGCGAGGCGACGATGGTGAAGTTCCTCAACCTGATCGCGGCCGAGCCCGACATTGCCCGCGTGCCGATCATGCTGGATTCGTCGAAGTGGTCCGTGCTCGAGGCCGGTCTGCAATGCCTGCAGGGCAAGGGCATCGTCAACTCCATCTCCCTCAAGGACGGCGAGGCCGAGTTTCTGCGCCGCGCCCGGCTCATCCGCCGCTACGGCGCTGCCGCCGTCGTCATGGCCTTCGACGAGCAGGGCCAGGCCGCCACGCGCGACGAGAAGGTGCGCATCTGCACGCGCGCCTACCGCCTGCTCACCGGGGCCGGCTTCCCGGCCGAGGACATCATCTTCGACCCGAACATCCTCACCGTCGCCACCGGTATCGAGGAACACAATACGTACGCCGTCGACTTCATCGAGGCGACGCGCCTCATCAAGCAGACCCTCCCGCGCGCAAAGGTCTCCGGCGGCCTCTCCAACATCTCCTTCAGCTTCCGCGGCAACAATCCCGTGCGCGAGGCGATGCACACGGTGTTCCTCTACCACGCGATCCGCGCGGGGATGGACATGGCCATCGTCAACGCCGGCATGCTCGGCACCTACGACGAGATCGACCCGGTCCTGCGCGACCACGTCGAGGACGTACTGCTCAACCGCCGGCCCGACGCCACCGACCGCCTCATCGCCCTCGCCGACGAGATCAAGGCGAAGGAAGCCGCCGCCAAGGCCGCAGGCACGGGCGCCGTCGTGGCCGAGGTCGTGGACGCCTGGCGCACAGGGCCCGCCGAGGAGCGGCTCAAGCACGCGTTGATCAAGGGTATCGATGCCTACGTCGAACAGGACACCGAGGAGGTCCGGCAGAACACGGCGAAGTACCCGCGTCCGCTCGACATCATCGAGGGACCGCTCATGGACGGCATGCGCGTGGTCGGCGACCTCTTCGGCGCCGGCAAGATGTTCCTGCCGCAGGTCGTGAAGAGCGCGCGCGTGATGAAACGAGCCGTCGCCTACCTCTTCCCGTTCATGGAGGAGGAGAAGAAGCGCGCCGCCGCGGCCGGCGAGGCCACCCGCGCGCAGGGCAAGTTTCTCATCGCGACCGTCAAGGGCGACGTTCACGACATCGGCAAGAACATCGTCGGCGTCGTCCTTGCCTGCAACAACTACGAGGTCGTCGACCTCGGGGTAATGGTGGCCTGCGACAAGATCCTCGCCAAGGCGCGGGAGATCGGCGCCGACGTCATCGGCCTCTCCGGCCTCATCACCCCCTCGCTCGACGAGATGGTGCACGTGGCGAAAGAGATGAAGCGCGAGGGCTTCACCATTCCCCTGCTCATCGGCGGCGCCACGACCTCGCTCGCGCACACCGCGGTCAAGATCGCGCCCGAGTATCCGCACGGCGTCGTGCACGTGCTCGACGCGTCGCGTGTGGTCAACGTGGTCAGCGCCTTGCTCTCACCGGAGCAGAAACCGGCCTTCGCGGCCGAGAACGAGGCGAAGCAGCAGCGCCAGCGCGACGAGTTCGCCGCCCGCCGCAGCCGCCGGCCGCTCCTCTCCCTCGCCGAGTCGCGCGCCCGCGCCCCGAAGTTCGACTGGGCCGCGGTGGACATCCCGCGGCCGGAGTTCCTGGGAGCGCGCGTCTTCGCCGACGTGCCGCTCTACGAGATCGTGCCGTTCATCGACTGGGGACCGTTCTTCAGCGCGTGGGAGCTGCACGGCCGCTTCCCGCAGATCCTCGAGGATGAGGTCGTGGGCGCGGAAGCGAAGAAGCTCTACGCCGACGCGCAGGTCCTGCTCGCGCGCATCGTGCGCGAGAAGCGGTTCACCGCGAAGGCCATCATCGGCTTCTGGCCCTGCAACGCGGTCGGCGACGACATCGAGATCTACGCCGACGAGCAGCGCAGCCGCGTGCTTACGCGGTTCCACCAGCTGCGCCAGCAGCTCGAGAAGCCTGCCGACCAATTCAACCACTGCCTCGCCGACTACGTCGCGCCCAAGGACAGCGGCCGCCTCGACTACTGCGGCGGTTTCGCGGTCACGGCCGGACACGGCGTCGAGGAGCTTGCCGCGGAGTTCAAGGCAAAGCACGACGACTACAACGCGATCATGGCCCAGGCGCTCGGCGACCGCCTCGCCGAGGCCATGGCCGAACTCTTCCACAAGCGCGCCCGCGAGGCCTGCGGGTTCGGCCGGACCGAGAACCTCACGCACGAGGAGCTCATCCGTGAAAAGTACCGCGGCATCCGCCCCGCGCCGGGTTATCCGGCCTGCCCGGACCACACCGAGAAGCCGATCCTCTTCGACCTGCTCGGCGTCACTGCCGCCACCGGCATCACCTTGACCGAGAGCTGCGCCATGCACCCGGCGAGCTCGGTCAGCGGCTGGTACTTCAATCATCCCGACTCGAAATACTTCGGCGTCGGCAAGATCGGCCTCGACCAGGTGACCGACTACGCCGCCCGCAAGGGCATCAGCGTCGCCGAGTGCGAACGCTGGCTCGGTCCCTACCTCGACTACACGCCCTCGGTGTAACCGCGCCCGTGTCGGGCGCGCAAGGGTGAGGCCGGCCGACCCAGCCGCCAAACCCGGTGCCCGAGACAGGCACCTCTACACGGAGCGCGACCCCCGACCGGGCGGGCTCGTCGCCCTACACCGCACGCCATGCGCACGCCAATCGCCGCGTGAGGGCACGCGGGCTACAGCACTGTCGGCCCGGTCCCCCCGACCGGGCGGTTCGACACTACCCTCTACCTTCCACCATCTTCCGTCTACCCGCCACCACCGCCCCCCTTCCCCGCCATTGACCCCGCCGCCGCGGGCGGTTTCGGTACGGGGTTCCCATGCTGACCATCGCCGACGTTTCCAAGTCCTACGGCACCCGAGAGCTGTTCTCGGACGTGTCGCTCTTCATCGCCCGCACCGACCGACTCGGCCTCGTGGGACCCAACGGCGCCGGCAAGTCCACCTTGTTCGGCCTCATTCTCGGCGAGGAGCGACCCGACACCGGCACGATCGAGTGGGAACGCGGCGCCGACTTCGGCTACCTCCCGCAGGAAAGCGCGCCCGCCGGCGAGGAGACCATTTTGCACATCGCCACCAGCGGGAAGAAACTGGAGCCCGACGACGACGACTGGGACATCGACTACACCCTCGAGCCGCGCGCGCGGAAGATCCTCGCCGGCCTCGGCTTCAAGGAGGGCGACGCAGAGAAGATCGCCAACACCTTTTCCGGCGGCTGGGTCATGCGCGCCCACCTCGCCCGCCTGCTCGTCGCCGAGCCCGCGCTCCTGTTGCTCGACGAGCCGACCAACCACCTCGATCTCGAGGCCCTGCTCTGGTTCCAGGACTACCTCACCCGGTACCCGGGCGGCCTCGTGGTGATCTCCCACGACCGCGCCTTCCTCAACGCGCTCTGCACCGGCATGCTCGAGCTGCGCGCCGGCACGCTGCACTACTACCACGGCAACTACGATTCGTTCGTGAAGGAGAAGGAGGCGCGCAAGGCCCAGCAAGCCGCCCTCTTCAAGAACCAGCAACGAGAGATCGCGCACCTGCAGAAGTTCGTCGACCGCTTCGGCGCCAAGGCCTCCATGGCCTCGCGCGCCAAGTCCAAGGAGAAGCAGATCGAGCGCCTGCTTGATGACGCCGTCGAGGAACCCACGGAGGAGTTGAAGCGCATCAACTTCAAGTTCCCGCAGCCGCCGCGCTCCGGCCTGAAGGTCATCACCCTCGAGAACGTGCGGCAGGCCTACGGCGACCACGTCGTTTACCGCGACCTCAACTTCGTCGCCGAGCGCGGCCAGCGCATCGTGCTCGTCGGCCCCAACGGCGCCGGCAAGTCCACCCTGCTCAAGATCCTCGCCGACATCGTGCCCATCCAGGGCGGCACGCGCGAACTCGGCAGCAACGTCGTCGTGGGTTACTTCGCCCAGAACCGCGAGGACAACCTCAAGCCCGAGCTCACCGTTTTCGAGAACGTGATGGAGCTGCGCACCAACGAGAACCAGCTCACGGAACAGCAGGCTCGAGCCATCCTCGGCGCCTTCCTCTTCCGCAAGGACGACGTGCACAAACCCGTCTCCGTCCTCTCGGGCGGCGAGAAATCCCGCCTCGCCCTCGCCCGCATCCTCGTGCGCCCGCCCAACCTGCTGCTGATGGACGAGCCCACCACGCACCTCGACATCCAGTCGATCGACGCGCTGGTCGGCGCCCTCAAGGCCTTCGAAGGCACGCTCATCTTCATCAGCCACGACGTGTACTTCATCCGCTCGCTCGCGGAGAACGTGCTCCACGTGAACGCCGGCCGGCTCACCGCCTACGCAGGCAACTACGATTACTACCTCGAGAAATCCCGCGCCACCAACGAACGCGCCGCCCTCACCGCCGGGTTCACCGACGGCCGCCCGAAGGACACCCCTGCTCCGGCCAAACCAGCCAAGTCGGCCGCCCCGTCCGCGTCCAAACCCTCCGCCGGCGAGATCCGCAAGTTCCGCGAACACGTCGGCCAGCTTGAGAAGAAGGTCGTCGAGCTCGAGACCAAGCAGGCCGAGATCACCGCCGAGCTGGAAGCCCCCGAAACCTACGCCGACAAAGGCAAGTTCCACCACCTCAACCGCGAGCTCAGCACGATCGTCGACCAGATCACCGCCGCCACCGAGGAATGGGAAGCCGCCGCGACGAAGTTGGTGGAGATGGAGAAGGCCTGACCGCGGCTGGGCCCCCTGGGAACGCCAAGCTCCAGCTTGGCTCTGCTGAAACTCATGCCGAGCCGGATCGCGGCGCTCCCAGGGATCCCATTTTCAAGGGGGTCAGGCTGTTGTTTGTGGATTAAGGATTCACCCGCCCCCCTTCCTGCGTAGTCTGCCCTCCCACCCCATGCCCTTCGCCGCCGACTCCCTCATCACCTTCTCCCAAACCCTGCTCGAACGCGCCGGCCTGCCCGCCGACAAGGCACGCGATGTCGCCGAGATTCTCGTCGAGGGCGATCTGCTCGGGCACACCACGCACGGGCTGCAACTGCTGCCGGGTTATCTCGAGCAGATCCAGTCCGGCCGCATGACCGCGGACGGCGAGCCTACCGTCCTGGCCGACCTGCCTGCGGCCGTCGCCTGGGACGGACGCCGGCTGCCCGGGCCCTGGCTGCTGCGGCGGGCGCTCGCCCTCGCCGTCGACCGCGCCCGCGTGCACGGAACCTGCACGGTCTCCATCCGGCGCAGCCACCACCTCGCCTGCCTCGCCGCCTTCCTCGCGCCCGTGGCGGCGCAGGGCTACGTCGTCCTGCTGGCCTGCTCCGATCCCGGCATCGCCACGGTCGCGCCCCATGGCGGACGGACGCCCTGCTATTCCCCCAACCCGATCGCCGCCGCCTGGCCGACGGACGGCGACCCGGTCGTGCTCGATGTGTCGATGTCGATTCTCTCGAACGGCATGACCAACCGGTTGCACCGCGCGGGTAAGAAGCTTCCGGGGAAGTTCGCCGTCGACGCCGCCGGCCACCTGACCGACGACCCGGCCAAGGTCGTCGGCGAACCGCGCGGCGCCCTGCTGCCGATCGGCGGCGACGACCACGGCCACAAGGGTTACGCCCTCGGCCTGCTCGTCGAAGCGCTCACCAGCGCCCTCGCCGGACACGGCCGCGCCGACGTCTCCGAGGGCTGGTCGGCCAGCGTCTTCCTGCAGGTGCTTGACCCGGCGCTCTTCGGCGGCCGCGAGGCCTTCGCGCGCCAGTCCGGCCACCTCGCCAGGCTCTGCCGCGCTTCGTCTCCACGCCCCGGATACGACGCCGTCCGCCTGCCCGGCGAGGCCGGACTCCAGCGCCGCGCCCGCCAGCTCGCCGAGGGCGTGGACCTGGCGCCCGGCATTCTCGAGGGCCTGCTGCCGTGGGCGGAGAACCTCGGCGTGCCGCCGCCGCGCTAGCGCGCATATTTCCACGGCATCGACACCGGTTCTACTTGGGTCACAGAGGACACGGAGCTCAGACACAGAGGTCACAAAAAGCTCAAAACTCCAGAAACCCCGATCGCCTCTTTTGTGATTTTTGAGCCTTTTTGTGGCCAATCACAATTCCTCCCGGAGGAACAAGATTCACGAGACATGGAGTACAGCGGAAACAGTGGCAACGGGGCGGAGGCGTCTGCGGACTTCAGCGCGCGAGCAACCCGGGCAGGAAGGTCGTGAGGAACGGCACGTAGGTGATGAGTAACTGCACGATAATCAGCGCCGGCAGGAAACGCAGCACATGCGGAATCATCTCTGCGAGGCGCACCCGCCCCACCCCGCCGGCGACGAAGAGCGTCGTGCCGACCGGCGGCGTCACCAGACCGAGCACGAGGTTGGAAACGATCATCACTCCGAAGTGCACGGGATCGAGGCCGAGCTCGGCGCCGATGGGCTTGAGCATCGGCACCACGATGAGCAGGGCCGGTCCGGCATCGACGAAGGCGCCGATCGCGAGCAGCAGCAGGTTGAGCACGAGCAGGACGAGCACGAGGTTGAGCAGTTTCAACGCGTCCGGTCCGAGCACTCCGGCGAAGGCCTGCACGACGCTTTCGCAGGCTGACAAAAGTCCCCCGGCGACGGCCTGCGGGAGGTAGCCGATGCTGAGCACCCACGAGAACAAGCCGGCCGCCGCGATGAGGAAGCTCAGCGTGGCGGTGGTCTTGGCCGCGTTGACGAAGATCCGCGGCAGATCGCGCGGCTTAACCTGGCGGTACACGAAGAGGCTCACGGCGAGCGCATACACGGCCGCGACCGACGCTGCCTCGGTGGCCGTGAAGACCCCGCCGAAAATGCCGCCGAAGATGATCGCCACGAGCAACAGCGCCCAGAGCGCGGAGACTGCGCTGCGCCCGAGGGCACGCAGCCCTTCCCGGGAGCGCACGGCGAGACCCTGTTTCGCGGCGTAGCGCCAGCTCACAATCCCCAAGGCCACGCCCATCAACAAACCGGGCACCACGCCGGCCAGGAAGAGTTTCTCGATCGAGACGCCGGCGATGGTGCCGTAGATCAGCAGCATGATGCTCGGCGGAATCAGCGCCCCCGTGATGCCCGAACATGCCGCCAGGGCCGCACCGAACGCACGCGGATAACCCTCCCGCTCCATCGCCGGAATCATCAGGCGGCCGATCGCCGCCGTGGTGGCGCTGGAGGCCCCCGACACCGCCCCGAACATCTGCGCCGAGGCCGTCGTCACGAGCGCGAGTCCGCCGCGCCGGTGACCGAGCAGCGTGTTGGCGAAATCCGTGATGCGTTTCGACAGTCCGCCTTCGTTCATGAGGTCGCCGGCCAGGATGAAGAAGGGCACGGCGAGGAACGGATAGAACGTCGCCATCGCCCGGCTCATCTCCAGCCCGACGATGATCGGATCGACCCCGGCGTAGAGCAGCGCCGCCAGCGAGGCCGCCAGCATGCAGTACACGACCGGCACCTCGAGGAGGAGCAACCCGACGAACACGACCATCAGCACGACGCCCATGCTCAGCCCTCCTCCCCGTCCGCAGGCTCCGCCGGGGACCGCCGCCAGTCGGCGCGCAGGTTGCGCACTTGATAATGAAAAAGGAAAACGCAGCCGACGGGACAGGCCGCATACACCCACGATCTCCGCCATCCGGTGGCCGGCATGACCCAGTCCGTGATCAGCGCCACCACCTGCACACTCCAATAAAACAACAGGGCGGTGAGTACGAGGGCCAGGAGTTGCGCCCCCAACCGCACGGCACGACGCAACCGCGGCGGCAGCCCGCGCACGAGGTAGTCGAAGGCGTAGTGCATCCGGTCGCGCATCGCCGCCGCCGCCCCGAGAAAGGTCAGCCAGACCATCAGAATCATCGCGGTCTCGTCCGCCCACGATAGCGAGAACGCGAGGACGAAGCGGCAGAAAACGTTGACCGCCACGACCGCTGTCATGCCCGCCAACGCGAGAAAGAGCAGGAGGTCGAGGGCGGCGTCCAGGCGCCGCGACCAGCCGGACCCAGCCGCGCTCACGGAAGCGCCGCCTCCCGCCGGATGCGGTCGAGCAGCGAGGGATCGACCTTCGGGTAGAGCTTCAGGAAATCATCGTGCAGGCTGCGCACGCGTTCGACGAAGGGACCTTTGTCCTCGACCGCGTTGACGGTAATCCCAGCCGCCTCCATCGCATCGAAAGCGGCCTCGACCCCGGCGTCCCACCGCCGGTCGTACTCCGCGCGGATCCGCACCGGCGCTTCCAAGATCAGGCGGTGCAGGTCCGGGTGCTCGCGCGCCACCCGTTCCAGCCACGCCCGGTTGGCGACGAGCACGTGCTGGGTCGCGAAATGCTCCGTCAGGGAGAAATGGCGCGCGCCGGCCTCGTGGTAGCGCGCGGAGAGATAGACGTTGGCGTTGTTCTCCGCCGCATCGACGACGCCCGTGCGCAGGGCCTGGAAAAGCTCGCCGGCCGGGAGCGGCGTGGCACTGCCGCCCATGGCGTTGACGGACCGGATCATCACCGGACTTTCCATCACGCGGATCTTCATGCCGCGCAGGTCCTCGGGCGAAGCGACGCGCACGCCCCGCGCGTTGAAGAGGTTGCGGAAACCACAGGAGAAGAAGCCAAGCCCCTCCAGCCGGCGCGCGCGCAGGCCGGCGAGCAGGTCGGCGCCGACCGGTCCGTCGAGCACGCGCCGGTGATGCTCCGCACTCACGAAGAGATACGGCAGGTCGAGCAGTCCGAAAGCCGGATCGAGCGTGGTCACGACCGACGAGGTGCATTGCACCATCTCGACGATGCCCAGGTAGCAGTTCATCAACAACGCCTGCTCGTCGCCCAGCACACCCGAATCGTAGAAGCGCACGCGGATCCGCCCGCCCGATTCGCGCTCGAGGTATTCGCGCACCAGCCGCGCGCCTTCCCACGCCTTGTTCTCCGGATCGGGCTGCAAGGCGAGGCGGAACTCCAGCACCGGCTCCGGCCCGTCACCGTCGCCGCGCGCACAACCCGCACCGCCGGCCGCGGCGAGCACCGCCAGCACCGCACTCGCCCAGACGAATCCGCGACGAAGGAAGGGGTAGAGCATATCGGCTCGCATACTGGTATGAAGCAAACCGCCCCCGGCAACCCTAATCCGCCCTCGTCGGCGCGGCTTCGATCAGACCGGGCGCTGCGAGCTGCCGCGGACGACGAGCCGCGGCACGAGCTTCTTGCGGGCGAGCGTCCGCCCTTCGCCGTCGATCTCCCCGAGGAGCACGCGCACGGCCTCGGCCCCGATCTCCTCGAGGGGCTGGTGAATCGTGGAAAGGTCGAACAGGGCGGCTGCGTCGAGGTCGTCATAGCCGACGATCGCAAGTTCGTCCGGAACCACCCGGCCGGCCGCGCGCACCATGCCGAGGATGTGGAGCGCGAGCCGGTCGGTCACGCAAAAGAGGCCGGAGAGTCCCTCCAGCCGCGCGAGGAACCTGCGGGAGACGGGCTTGTGGTCCGCCTCGCCGGAGGCCAGCCAGTCAGCCTGCAGCCACGGACCAGGCTTGAGGCCGGCCTCCTTGTGCGCCTTCACGAAACCGAGCCAGCGCTCCTCCTCGAAGATCTCGCCCTGCCCCTCGCGCGCCGCCCTTGCGACGAAGCCGATCTTCCGGTGCCCGAGGTCGAGCAGGTGCTTGGTCGCGAGGTAACCGCCCTCCACGTCGTCATCGATGACGTAGTGCACCTGGTCGCGGCTCTCCGGATCGACGCGCATAACGACAACGAAAGGAATGCCGTGGCGCTGCAGAAGAGAAATGGCGCGCGAACTTTCGCGGCGCGTCGGCCACACCAGCACGCCGTCGCATTTCCGGCGCGCGAGGATGTCCTCGATGGCCTGCTGCTCGACCTGCGGATCGCCGAGATGCGGACGGTAGATCAGGTCGTACTTGTGCCGGGCGGCCTCCTCCTGGATGCCCTGGATGAGCTTCGAGTGCTGCCCCCCGAATCCGTAGCTCAGCCCGCCGAGGACCGCGGCAAGGTTGAAAGTGCGCTCCCGCTTCAGACGCGTCACGAAGGTGCCCTTGCCCGGATGCTTCGTAAGCAGTCCGTCCTTCACCAGCGTATTGATCGCCTTCCGCACCGTGAGGAAGTTGACGCCAAACTCGTCCGCCAGCACCCGTTGCCCGGGGATCTGTTCGTCGTACTCCCCTTTTTCGATCCGTCCCCGCAGCTGCTCGGAGATCAAATGATGTTTTCTCGCCACGGCTCCGGTGGCGGCCACCGGCCGGGCATTCTTTTTCGTGGAGGCTCGCGATGTGGGCATCGGGGATGACCCATCTCCGCACCGGTATACCCCGCCGTCAAGCGCCGCGAACGGCGGCGACCCGCGCGCGAAACGCTTGACGCGCCCAACCAAATATATCGGATAGTATATCACCTGATCGAACCTCACCCCCTCGCCGTCGCGGCGTCCGGGCGCTTCGGGGCGATCCGGTCACCTTCATGGAAACCCGAACCTGCGGAAACAGCGGACTCGTCCTTCCGGTGCTGGGACTCGGCACCTGGGCCTTTGGCGGCGGCGCCTACTGGGGGCCGCAGGATCAGGGGGACGTCGACGATGTGGTCGGGCGGGCGCTGGCTGCGGGCGTGACCTACTTCGACACGGCGGAGATGTACAATGCCGGTGCGAGCGAAGCATCGCTCGGAAAGGCGCTGCGCGGCCGGCGCGAAAAGGCGATCGTCGGCAGCAAGATCAGCCCTCACCACACGGCTCCGGCCACCCTGCGCGCACGTTGCGAGGCCAGCCTGCAGCGCCTCGGCACGGACTACCTCGACCTTTACATGGTGCACTGGCCGATCAACGCGAACGCCCTGCGCCACTACACCGAGGACCCGGCCCTGCTCGCCGCACCGCCCTCGACGGCCGAAGCGTTCCTCGCCCTCGACGCGCTCCGCCGGGAGGGAAAGATCCGGCACATCGGCGTGAGCAACTTCGGCGTGCGCCAGCTGCGCGAAGTGCTTGCCCTCGGCGTCCCCATCGCGGTGAACGAACTGCCCTACAATCTCTTCATGCGCGCGATCGAGCGGGAGCTCGCGCCCTTCTGCCGCGCCCAGGGCATCGGCATCGTCGGCTACATGGCGCTCATGCAGGGCGTGCTCGCCGGGGACTATCCGTCCTTCGACGCGCTGCCCGAGATGCGGACGCGCACGCGGCACTTCTCCTCGGCCCGGCCCAATTCCCGCCACGGCGAGGCCGGCATCGAGGCGGAACTGTGGGCGTCGTTGCAACAACTCCGCCAGATCGCCCGCGACGAGGGCCTGCCGCTCGCCGACCTCGCGATCGCCTGGACGCTCGGCAACAAGGACGTCGCCTGCGTGCTCGCCGGCTGCCGCAACCGCGCGCAGCTGGAGGAGAACGCCCGCGCCGCCAACCTCCGCCTCAGCCCCGTGCTCGCACGCCGTCTCGCCGAGGCGACCGAGGGCGTGCGCACCCTGCTCGGCGACAGCGTCGACTACTTCCAGGGAGCGAACGACTCGCGCATCTGGTGACCGCCGGAGCGTTCCTTGCCAAAGGGGCGGGAGCAGGCTGCCCCCGCCCCTTTTCCGTCGTCGAATCCGGATCAGCTGCGCGCCGCATTCACTTCATGGATACGCAGCCGGCGCAGTTCGTGCGAGCTCTCTCCCGTTCCGATCCAGAGCGAGGACTTCGGGATGCCGAAGGTCTCGTGCGATCCTTTTGCCGTCCGTCCATTGCAGGTCGCGACCACCTCGTTGCCCGTCAACTGCATGGTCAGCGTGTACCAGGTGTCGGGTTCGAGTTCGGTCAGCGAACGGTGAACCTGCGTGACCGGTCCTTCCCATTGATCGTGCTCCAACACCAGCCCGACAGCCCGCGAGCGGAAATCCACGTTGGCCCAGACCGAGGCGGCATAGGAACGCGGATGCGTCTGCGGGTTCGTCGCGGACAACCGGCAGGCCGCCCAACGCCCCGGTTCGCGGCCGAAGCGGAAATCGAGTTCAACGACCGCGTCGCGGAAGGCGCCTTCATAAACGAGCACGGGGCTGTGGCCCGTGACCCAGGTGCTGCGCACGCCCTCGGCGGTGCGGGTCCAGCGTCCATGATTGGCGCGCACCTGCCAGCCCTCCGCCACGGGCTGCCGCTCCTTCGTGTAGACCTCGTAGCGTCTGAAATCCTCCTCCAGCAGAAGCCTGCCGCGCCGTTCCGGCTGGGCGCGCAGGCCGAAAGGAGCGACGCCGAGCAGACAGGCGCCCGCCCCGGCGCGGATCATCCGGCCCAGGGCGGAGCGGCGGGTGCAGGTCGCGGGACGCGAGGCAGAGTAAGGAGGGTTCATGTCAAACGATGCATGGGTACCAAGGTTGGAAGTTCGCCGGCCGGTCGGAGGTACCACGGGAGGCGGAAAACAACTTCATGGGCACAACCCGAAGACCCTTTCACAGGAGGGCACGGAGGGCGCGGAGAGGGGGGGGAGGTGGGTTGAGAGGCAAAGCCCGGCTCTGGGTGGAGACGCGCGGCTTATAACGATTGACCGGGCGCGGTCTGGCGGGGGCGCGCTTCGTAGACGCGGAGGTTGCGGAGTTCGTGCACGCTCATGCCCGTACCGAGCCAGATCGAGGATTTCGGAAGGCCGAACTTCGGGTGGGTGCCCTTGACCGTGATCCCGTCGACCTCGGCCATCGCCGTGCTGCCCACAATCTCGAGCCGGATCGTATACCAGGTGTCCGGATAGAACCACGCCTTGGCATAGCCGAGACGGGTGATGTAGCCGCCCCACACGTCGTTCTCAAGAACGAAGCCGCGGCCTCGCGACTTGAAGTCGACGTTGGCCCAGACGGAAGTCGCATAGGCCCGGGGATCCAACTGCGGATTTGCCGCCGAGACACGGCAGGCCGCCCAACGGCCGGGTTCCTGCGTGTAGCGGAAATCGACCTCGATGATCGCGTCGCCGAAACTTCCCTCGAAGATGAGGACCGGGCTGTGCCCGGACTCCCACGTGCTTTGCACGCCCTCATCGGTCCGCCGCCAGGTGCCGTGGGCCACCCGGACGCTCCATCCTTCGCTCACCGGCAGGCTTGCCTTCGTGTATTCGGCGTAACGTTGGAAGTTCTCCTGGAGGAGCAGCCGGCCCTTCTCCGCCCGCGGAACGTCCGCGGCGAAGGCGACGCCCGCCACGATGACGGCCAGGCCAGTCGGCCGAAGCAGCCGGACGAGGGCGTCGCGGAGTCCGGCTCGAAGCGAAACAGAAACCCGGGAGGCAGGCATGGCTGGCCGAGGCAAGAGAGAGGAAGGCCGATCGTTCGTCCGCTCCGCCCGCGCCCGCGATGGCGGGCGCGGGCGTCGACGTCAGAACTTCAGCGTATTCGTCCAGATGAACGAACGCGGCTGCTGAAACCAGGTGACGTTGATGTTGTTGGTGGCCCGGAACCCGGTGGTGCCGTTCGGCATGAAGACCTCGTAGTACTTGTCGAAGACGTTGTTCACATTGAGCTGCGAGAGCCACTCGTAACGCCCGATCTTGCGACGATAGGAGACGGTGAGGTTCGCCTGCTGCATGTTGGGCCGGTAGAAGAGCGTGCGCTGCAGGGTGATCGCGTTGCTCGCGGTCAACGGCGTCGCGTAGTAGTAGTACGAACGGTTCCGCCAGGAGAGGTTGAGCGAGCCGCCGACACTGAAGCCCTTGAGCCAGTTGTCGCGGGTGAAGGCATAGTTGGTCGTGAAGTTCGCGCTGTACTCCGGATAGCCCGTAGTCTTGTCACCGATACGGGTGGCGAGGATGACGCCGGGCGTCTCGATGCCCGCGAGGGTGCGGTTGAGCTGCAGCTCGGAGATGGGCAGGTTGATCGCCCCCGTGAGGATGGGGCCGTTCGCCTGGATGGCGGCGGCGGCGGCGCTGTTCGTGCCACGCAGGATGCCCGCGACGACCGAGCCCGTGTTGATGTGGCCGTTGGTCTGGTCCGGGTTGGCGAAGTAGAAGTTGCCCGCCCCCGGCGTGCTCATGAGGTCGATCGTGAGGGGAATGGCGCCCGGGGCGTTCGCGGCCACCACGGTCGCCTGCGTGGCGTTGGCGGCGCTGCCGTTCACGTGCACCACGGTGCCGTTGCGGTAGGTGACCTGGCCGGCGGCGTTGGCGTGGAACTGGTCGTTGTAAAACTGCTCATAGGCCTTGGTGGTGCCAATCTCGCCATCGTTGGCCGCGAAGCTGAAACGCATGCGCCAGTTGCGGGTCGGCGCGGCGGTCAGGCGGAGTTCGACGCCCTCGGTGACGCGGTCGATGCTGACGTGACCGCCGCCGCCGACATCGTTCAGACCGGGCGGGTTGATGGCATTGCGGATCGAGCCGTCGATACCATAGAGGTCGTTCTCCGACTCGGTGCGGAAGACCGCAATGGAGCCGGAGAGCGAGCCGCTGGCGTTGGTCAGCTTGAGGCCGACCTCGCCGCCGATGCCACGCGAGCTCTGAGGCTCGTTGTTGTGCGGATCGGCACGATTGGCCACGTACGGCAGCGAAACGGAGTCGGAGTAATTGAGGAACGGCTGCAGCCAGCGGTTGAAGTTATACGTAAGGCCGAAGTTGAAGTTGAGCGTCGAGGTGTCGGCCAGCCAGGTGGTGCGGTTGCCGTCCGGATGATTGAGGCGGAGCGAGCGGTAGTCGCCCTGCCGGAGGCCGACGAGGGTGTTGAACTTGCCGTCGAACCACTGGGTGTAGTTCACGCCATAGATGCCGCGGTTGGAAACATCCGTGCGGATGTAGTTGCCGCTCGAGAAGGGTACACCGAGGGGATTCTCCGGCGTGACGAGCGAAGGATCGGGCTGGTTCTGGAGGGCCACGACGTACTTCTGGCCGTTAAAGACGCCTCGCTCGTTCGTCATGTTGAAAGTCGGGAACGGATCCTTGTTCGGACCGTTGGTCAGCGGCCAGTTCACCCGGCCCAGCACCGTGCGGCCGGAGTTCGGCGAGGTGATGGTCGATCCGGGCGCGTAGATGATGTTCCAGTCGTCATCCGCGAGATAGAACCGGTACTGGTTCTGCCAAAAGCGGGTCTTGATGTAGTCGATGCCGAGCAACGTCTGGCTCTGGCCGCGCCCACCCAGCAGGGAGTGGGTCATCAAGGCAGCAAACCGGCCGCCCTTGGTGATCGCGGGCTGATGGGAGTACTGGGGCCCGTTGATGCTGCCCACCCACTCATTGGTGGGATTCTGGCCCGAGAAGGGCGCATAAAAATCGAAGCCCGGGTTGCCGCGCTTCTCCTCATAATCCGTGTAGCCGGCGGCGGCCTGGGTGGTCAGCCAGCTCGACCACTTCGTCTCGATCGTGAGGCTGCCGTAGGCGTTGTCGACCGGGTCCTGCTGCATCGTGCCGGCCGCGAAGGAGTCGACGTTGTCCCAGTCGAGGTTGCCATCGAGAATGGCACCACGCAGGTAGGCGGCGCCGGTCTCGGGATTGGTCGCGCCGGCCTGACCGGTGGCCAGCAGGTAGCGCAACCGGTGGTTGTGGCGGGTGTCGCCCGGGGCATTGAGCGTGATCACGCGCGGGAGCCAGCGCTCGGTCTGGGTGAACGATCCGGAAAGGCGGATGGTCGTGGGGACCGTGTCGGGGAAGACGCGGAAGGCGAGCTGGAGGTACTGCCCCAGGGTCTCGCCGCCGATGTTGACGCGCCGGGTGCGCGCATTCTCGGCGAGCAGGGCGACGCGCACGGCGAACCAGTCGTTGCCGACGCCGACGTCCACCTCGCCGCGCGCCGTGCCGAAGTCGTCGGTGCGAAACAGGACGGAGCCGCGCGGATTGGAAAGAAGCCCGCCGCGCGAGCCGAAGCGCGCCTGCTTGGAGGTGACGTTGATCACACCCCCGGCGCCGCCGCCGCCGTAGAGGAGGGCCTGAGGACCGTTGATCAGTTCGACACGCTCAAGGTCGAAGTTGTCCGTGCGACCAACGCCGGTGGACCCCGGGTTGCCGAAGGTGCCCACAGGCATGAAGCTGTCGCGCTGGATCACGGGCGTATTCATGCCACGGATCTGGATGTAGGTGTTGGCATTGCGGTCACCCGGCTGCGCGGCCGCGGCGTCTCCGCCGGAGCCGTCCGCCGCCGCGTAACCGGCGCCGGCAGAATAACCCTGGATGACGTCCTCGATCGAGCTGGCGGCGACATCCCGCATGAAAGTCTCGGTGAAGATGTCCGCCGACACCGGCAGGTTCTGCATCTCGACGTTGAAGCGCGTGATCGAGGCGGAGTTGAGGGCGCCGTAACTGTTGTCCTGGTCCGCCGCGACCTCGAAGGCGCTCAGCTGGACAACTTCGGAAGGAGGCGGCGCGGCGTTGGCCGGGGCTTGGGGGGCGACTTGCGCCCACAACGCCGGGACGGCGGCAAGGAGGGAAAGCGCCGCCCAAGCCGCCGGAAGGCGGACCGCGGGCAGCGGGTGCAGGGTGGGAGGGTTCATGGCAGGGAGGGGCATATTGCAGGGTGAGATTCCGGGGTGAAGGGGCCGCGGCAGGGCGGCCCGGACGAAGGGGTGACGCAGGTCCCGATGCTCCCAAGTGGAAGGGTCGGTGTAATGCGATATATGTACCGATATGTTCTTAGGGCAGGATGACAAGCCTTTTCGGGCGGGGAGTTCCGGAATCGCAGCCGGCCCGACCGGATCTCCCTTCCACGTAAACGACCCGAATCGGGGACGGACGCGGTCCGGCAGGGGGAATTCGCGCTTGACCGAAGGACTCTTGTATATCGGTATGTATATCGAATGCTAAAGATGCCTTTGCTCCAGCCCGACATCCTCCGGGCGCTCGCCGGCGCCGGTCATGGCGCGAAGGTGCTGGTGGCCGACGGCAACTATCCTGTGAGCACGGGCACCCCGGATTCGGCGACGCGGGTGTACCTCAATCTGCGGCCGGGCTGCGTGACGGTCATGGAGGTGCTCGCCGTGTTGCGCCGGGTCATTCCCCTGGAGTCGGCGCTGGTGATGTTGCCGCGGAACGGACCGATCCCGGAGGTTCACGGAGAGATTCGGGCCGAGCTGGGCGCAGGCGTTCCCTTGAACGGCCGGACACGCGAAGAGTTTTACGCCGCCGCTCGCGACAGCGACACGGCGCTGGTCATTGCCACAGGCGAACAACGCCGTTTCGCGAATGTGCTGCTCACCATCGGAACCGTGCGGCACGCCGACGACCGGGACACGCCGGTGGCCGACGCCCTCCGGCCGGCCGGAGCCCTGCCGCGCGTTTAGCGCGGTCCCTGGCCACGCGCAGACGCACGCCCGTTCGATCATGAAAACCGCCCCGCGGCGCATTGCGTTGCTCGTGGAGACATCCCGCGAATACGCCCGCGGCATTCTGCGCGGAGTCATCCGCTACCAACACGAGCACGGGCCTTGGTCGGTCTACTTCAAGCCGCAAGGGCTCGACGCACCGCCCCCTCCGTGGCTGGCAAGCTGGAGGGGGGACGGGATCCTCGCCCGCATCAACGATCGGCGCATGGCGGGCGCACTCACCCAAACCCGGGTCCCGGTTGTCGACCTGCGCAACGCCCTGCCCGGCTTGCCCTTCCCCACCGTCGCGATCTCCAACGAATCCGTGGTCAAGCTCGCGTTCGAACACTTCCGCGAACGGGGGTTCCGGCATTTCGCTGTCTGCAGCACGCCGCCAGGCGAGAATCGGAATCAGGATGCCCGCTGCGACCTGTTCACCGCGCTCGTGCGAGGGGCGGGCGCCGCCTGCAAAATCTATGAGCACGCCGCGCATCGCCACCGGTCCTGGGACGCCGAACAACGGCACATCGCGAAGTGGCTCCGCACACTGCACACGCCTGTCGCCGTCCTCGCCTGCCACGACGACCGGGGGCATCAGGTCATCGACGCCTGCCTCCGAGCCGGCCTCGCGGTCCCCGACCAGGTGGCCATCCTTGGCGTCGACAACGATCCCTATCTTTGCACGCTCTCCACGCCTCAGTTATCGAGCATCGATGTGTTCCCGGAGCGGATCGGCTACGAGGCTGCCGCGCTTCTGGACCGGCTGATGCACGGGGAACCGCCGCCGATGGAACCACTCCTGTTCGAGCCACGGTGCGTCGTCGCCCGGCAATCCACGGATATCGCCGCAGTCGAGGATCGCCACGTTGCCCAGGCCCTGAGGCTCATCCGTGACCGCGCCTTCGAGCCGATCGGCATCGAACAGATCCTTGCCGAGATCCCGGTTTCGCGTTCGGTCCTCTTCCGCAGCTTCAAGGAACATCTCGGCCGCTCGCCAAAGAAGGAGCTCACGCGTGTGCGACTGGAACGGGCCAAAGCGCTCCTGACCTACTCCGTCCTGCCCATCGAAGAAGTGGCCCGCCAGTCGTTCCTGACCGACGCACGCCACTTCATTCAGACCTTCCGCCAAGCGACCGGCGTGACGCCGATGCGCTTCCGGAAGCTGCGCTCGTTCCACCGTTAGGCGGCCGGACTGGCGGCACGCAGTGGGTCCCCTTGATAATCGACGCGGGCCGGCGGCAGCGGACGTCCGATCTCTTCTATGCGGTAACCAAATCCCGGCCCGCGCACGCTTTCGAGCGAGAGGTGTCCATCCTGGCGATGGAACAAGCCCGGATGGACCGCCGCCTCCGGCTCCGACGCCGCCGGGTAGAACTGACTGGCGTTGCTCTCGACTCCCATGATCGTGCCGACGTGTGCGGCCAGTTGCGCATGGGGCAACATCGCGAGCATCGGGTTGGTCAGATCCTGTACCATCAGGGTCATCCCGTGCGCCTTGGCCCAGCAGGCTGCGAGCAGCGCCCCGGTCTGCGTCTTGCAGGTCTTGAGCGCCACGCTCGTCCAGCCGAGTTCCCTCCCTCGCCTCACGTGCTCCCAGTCATGCGCACTTTCGTCCATGAAGAGCGGCTTGCGCGCGCCGATGGCGTGCACGTCGAGCGGATGCGCCTCCAGGTCGTACGGGAAGGGTTGTTCGACATAGAGCAGGGCGCCGTAGATGCGCGGGTGCTCGCCCATCAGACGGTCGAGGAAGGCGACCACGTAGGCGACGTCACGGGCGGTGCAGTTGAAGTCCGCCGTCAGCCAGTCGACCCCGTGCTCCAGCGCCACCCGGCCAATCTCCACCGTGCGCCGGTAGTCCCACTCGAAATCGTCACCGCGCAGCTTGAACTTCAGGCACTTCAATCCGTCCCGGCGTATCCAGTCGCCCAACACATGCGGATGTCCATCCGCCGGCTCCCTGCCCGTCAGTTCTTCGGGACGCACCGCGTCGAGTCCGCCCACCAGATGCCACACCGGCAGGCGCGTCGCCGGAGCCTGCGCGAGGAAATCGCGCGGATACCGTCCGGCGAAGGAAACATCCGCCCCCGCCGCCGGTTCGAGGTACGCGGCGAGGTCGCGGTTGAGGTAATCTGGTCCGTAGAGCTCGTACACCGGCCGCCCGGCGGCGACCCCAAAGGCATCGTGCAGCGCGAGGTCGAAGGCGGAACAGCACACAAGCGCGGCCAGCCACGGCATGGGCTCGGCCAGGGTCGTCGTCGCATTGAACGCACGCCACGCCTCCGCGAGCGGGCCCTTCTGAAAGGCATGCCCAACCTCGAAAACGTCGCCCATCCGCCCGAAGGCGGCCCAGCGCTTCGCGAGGTCGTCGGTGAAGGCCAGGAGGGCGCGTTCGCGCTCCTCGAACGTGAGCGCCCCCGGCCAGACCCAGGTCACCGACAGTGGCGTCTCCCCCCACCCTTCCGCCTCACGCCCGGCGCGATTCCGCACCCGCAGGCACACCCGCGCACACTGGATGCGACTCACCGCCTCGCGGCCAAACTTGAGCGGCGTGCGCGTGGTCACAGGCAGGAGATACACCGCGGCGGAAAGCGGCTGAATATCGGTGGGGAGACTCATGGTGAGATTTGAGGGGAATCACGCAGGCGGACGCAATCCGCTGAAGCACGTTTCTTTGTTTAAGCCGTTACCGCCGGCCGGTTCCAACGCCATGAAGCGCGGGGGCACAGCAACCAGAAAGCGAAATCTGGAGCCTCTGCGCCCTCCTGTGGCCCCGGAATATCGTCGGTCTGGTCCGCATTTTTCACCAGATGAAAGGTTTGGCAGGAGCGGCTTTACGCCGCGATGAACACCGTGCGCAGACCATCGCGGCGTAATGCCGCTCCTACGCAGTCGTTGCAGACCGCACCGTGTCAGCCGGTGAAATATCCAGGCTAATCCGACCGGATGCTGGGGTCGTCGCGTCCCACGAGCGGCTGGGTGATGCGCATGTAGGCGAAGAGGTCGCGGATCTGCTCGACCGTCAGATCGTCCGTCAGCCCCTCGGGCATGAGCGACCGGCCCATGCCGACCAGGCTCTCGATCGCCACGCGTTCAACCGGGACGGTGATGCCGGCCATGTCGCGGAGGACGACGCGTTGGGCATCCTGTTGCACGAGGAAACCCGCGTGTGTCGCGCCCGCCTTGGACGTGAGCACGTACGACTCGTAGCCTTCGCGGATCTCGGCGTTGGGATTCACGATCGCAAGGGCCAGCGATTCGGTGTCGTTGCGGTTGAAGGACGTGAGGTCCGGACCGATCTCGCCGCCGCGCCCGTGCAGCTTGTGGCAGGCGTAGCAGCGCTGCGCATACAGCTCGCGTCCGGGATAGGGATTGCCGCGGCCGTCGCGGAGGGCCGCGGCGATGCGGGCGATCTCCCGCTCCATCGACTCCGGCATGGCGGCCTGGCGGGCCCCGAAAACGTCGTCCACGCGGCCGGCGAGCGCCCCGCCGTCGACCAGCCGCAGGCGTTCCTGCATCTCGGCGGGCACGGCCGCCCGCGCGAAGCGGCCATCGGCCACGGCGCCCAGCAGGGCGGAGGCGCTGCCGCGGCGGCTGGAGAGCACGGAGAGAGCGACCGACTGTTCGGCGGAAGTGTAGGCGGCGAACGAGACGAGCAGCGCCTCCGTCAGTCCGGGATCGTCATAGGCCGCGGCGGCCCCGAGCGCGGCGGTGCGCAGCTCGGAGGCCGGTCCGGCCACCAGCCGACGCAGCACGGCCGCGACCGGCGGATGGGGCACCTCGCCAAATGTCGTGGCCAAGCGGATACGCTCGACGGCCGGCGCCGCGTCGTCGCCGAGCACGCGCACGGCCTCGGCGAGCGCCGCCGCGTCGCCCTGGCGCACGCGCAGGGAAAGGGAGGCGCCACCGGAGCGGACGAGTGCGTCCACCAGTTCGCCGGGCAGGGCCGGGAGTGAGCGGCCCTCGAAGGCCTGCTCGAAGCCGGCCAGCAGCGGCGCCCGCGCCGCCGCATCCGGGGCCAGCTGGAGCAGGCGCACGCAGGCCGCGTAGTCCTCCGGCGCGCCGGCCATGGCGAAACGGCGCATGAGGCGCGGGAGGATCTCCGCGCGCACCAGCGGCGCGGACCACAGCGGCGACTCGCCGCGCTGGTCGAAGAGGGCAAGCACGGCCTCGCGCTCGGAGCCGCATTTGGCCTCGATCGCCCACCACAGTTGCAGCGGCAGGTACGGATCGTCCGTCGCGCCGGCCTGGCGCAGCACGGCGGCCGCGAGCGCGAGGCCGGTCTCGCCGGGCAGACGCTTCGCCGTGGCCGCAAGCTGGCTGCGCACCTCCGGGTGCGCCTCGCGCTGCGCGAGCGCGACGAGCGCGGAGGCCGCCGCGGGCGAGACGTCGGAAGCATCGCCGAGCAGGCGCGCGGTCCACAGGCGCACGTGCGGATCCGCGTGGCGGAGAAGTTCCCGCGCGGCAGGCTCATCGAGGCCGCCGCTCGCATGCAGGGCCCAGAGGGACTCGAGCGAGCGCTGCCCCACTTCGTCGCGCGCAAGCTGCGCACGAAGCGCCGGCACCACGCCGGCGTCGCGCCGGTCGGCGAGCACTCGCTGCGCCGTCTCCCGGGTCCAGCGGTTCGGCGCGTCGAGCAGCGCAAGGAGTTCGGCGGAGGACTGCGCCGCGAGGTCAAACGGTGCGAGGCCGGGCTTCGCCTCGGCGGCACGCACGCGGTAGATGCGGCCGTCGTCCTTCGTGATCTGACCCTCGTGGTTGCGGTAATGGTTGACCTGGAAATCATGCCAGTCCGCCACGTAGACCGCGCCGTCGGGACCGTGCTTGATGTCGACCGGGCGGAAGTTCGGATCGTTCGAGCGGATGACGAAGCCGACGTCCGTCGTGCCGAAGGTGGAGCCGCGCGGAAGCATGCTCGCGAGCGGCACGTAGCGGTTCATCGGATCGACCCCCATCAGGCGGCCGTCATAGGCCGGCGGGAGCGCGCCGCCTTCGTACACGATGAAGTTGTGCGTGAAGCGCGACACCGCCTCGTGCGGCATGGCAGGGAAGTGGCCGAAGGCGTACGGATTCGAAAGCTCGCCGTGCTTGTCGAAGCCTTTGCGGAAATAGCCGCCCTGCACGTAATGGAAGCCGCGTGTATTGCCGCCGTTGTGACCGGAGAAGATCCGGCCTTTCGCGTCGATCTCGCAACCGAAGGTGTTGCCCCCGCCCTCGGCGAAGACCTCGAAGCGACGCGTGGCCGGATCGTAACGCCAGATGCCCTGACCGACCATGTGCACGATGGGCTCGCGATCGAGGCCGGGGCGCAGGATGTCGGCCGTGACAGTCGAACCGACCGCGCCGTAAAGCCAGCCGTCCGGCCCCCAGCGGAGAGAGTTGGCAACGGCGTGGGAATCCTCGAGGTTGAAGCCTTCCAGGTGCACGACCGGCGGGCCGTCGGGAACATCGTCGCGGTTCGCGTCCGGATAGAAGAGCAGGTGCGGCGGCGAGAGCACCCAGACGCCCCCGCGTCCGTGCGCGACCGCCGTGGTAATGTTGAGGCCGTCGAGGAAGGTCGAGCGCTTGGCAAAGGAACCGTCGCCGCGCACGTCCTCGAAGATCGTGATGCGGTCCTTGCCGCGGAAGGCGGCCTTCTCCGGCGTGTCGTAGGGCGGCGGCAGCTTCTTTCGGTCGTAGACGACGCGCCAGATGCTGTCGCGCGAGACCGCGGTGAGCCCGGCAGGCGAAGGATACTGGAGGTACTCGACGACCCACATGCGGCCGCGTTCGTCGAACGACAGGAACACGGGCTGCGCCACGGAGGGCTCCTGCGCCACGAGGTCGATGGCGAGGTCGGCGGGCGAGCGGAGCTGGTTGACGCCGGCCACCGGGGCGCGGGAAGCGGCGGCCCAGCGGATGCCATTGCGCAGGAGGGCGGCGAAGGACGGATTCTCGAAATCCGACGGCAGGCCGAGCGACGTGTAGAAGGTGCGCCCGCCGTCTTCACGGATGAAGGTCCACGCCACGGGCTCGCTCGCGCCGCCCTCGACCGTCGCCAGAAGGACCGGCTGCGCGCGAGGCTGCAGGGGTTGCACCTTGTAGAGCCAGGCGCCGGACTCGAAGGGCAGGCTGACGTCCTTGAGCAGCGGGGATTCGGGCGTCGTCGCGGCGCTCATGCGGCTGACCAGCCCACGCGGATGGTAACCGCTGTAGTTGCCGCCGATGACGGTGCGGTCCCAGTCCGGCCACTCCGAGCCGCCTTCCGGCTGACCGTTGCGTCCGCGGGCGAAGGCGTGGTTGGCGGTGCGGATGCCGACCACCGGCTTGCCGGCGAGCACGTGGCGACGGATAACGTCGAGCTGCCCTTTCGGCGGCAGCCGGCGCCGCACGCTCACCAGCAGCACGTCCGCATCGGCGACCTCCTCCATGCGGTCGAAGACGGAGTTGGTCACCGCCGTGCCCGCGGATACGACGACGACGCGAAACTCGTCCTTGAGGTGGGCGTCGATGAACGCCGGCAGCGTGCGCTCGGTCTCGTACTCGTTGTCGCCGATGAGCAGGACGAGCTTGGGGCGACTATCCGGCGACTGGGCGGCCGCGCACGCGACAAGGAGAGAGCAAAGCAGGATCCGCAGAGCCAAACGGAAAGGACGGAAGGAGGGCATGGTGGATGGGTTGTGAGTGATGGCGAAAAGTGCCGCCCCCTCCGGATGGCGGGCCGGGGAGGCGGCACTGTGTCGAACAGGGAGGCTAGGACGAGGACATCACAGGCTGAAGTTCATGCCGAGGGATACCAGCGGGCTCATCTCCTTGATGTTGCGGGCGCGACCGTTGAACCACTGGGAACCCGAGTCAGGCTCGTCGAAGATGTTGTTGAAGTCGAGGTAGGCGTCGATCTTGTCGGTCACGCGATACATCGTCTTCACGTCGACGGTCCGGCGGCGGATGGTGTACCACAGCCGCGACTGGGTGGCGTTGTAGGAACTCAGGAACTCGTCCGTGTAGTTATATTGGACGCGGATCGTAACCTTCCCGCGGATGTAGGAGATGCCGGCGTTTGCGGTCATGGGATTGAAGCCCGGGACCTCGCTGGTGGAGGCGATGTTGTTGCCGCTCTGATAATCGCCCTCGGTCTCCATGCGCGTGTACGTGGCGAAGGCGCCGAATCCACTCCAGAACCCGGGCAGGTTGGTGAACTGCTGGTTGTAGTTGAACTCGAGGCCCCGGACACGGGCCGAACCTCCGTTTCGCTGGGTCGTCAACGTGTAGCCCACGAAGTTGCCATCGAAGCCATTGTTCGGCCCGGAACCCACCACCGAACCGCTCTCCGTGAAGATGAAGCGGTCGATCTCCTTCAGGAACACCCCGAAAGAAACCACGCCGGCGGGTTCGAAATAGTACTCCAAACTGAGGTCGAAGTTGTCCGCCCGCTGCGCCTTGAGGTCGGGATTGGTGGTCGAAATGGTCTGATTGTCGTCGTTCACGGTCGTGCGGGGAATCAACTGACCGATCGCGGGGCGCCCGATGTTGGTCGCATAGCTCAGCCGCGCGATGAGATTGCGGCTGGGCGAGTACTTGAAGTGGAGTCCGGGGAAGATGTCCCGTGTCTTTCCTTCCGAGGTCTTCCGGCCGCCGTATTCGTCGCGGGTGCGCCGCTCGATCTCGGCGTCTGTCAACGGCCCCACCCAGGCGGCGCGACGTGCTTTCTCTTCGGGTGAAAGATACTGCAGCGCACCTTCGCCTTGGACCTTGGTCTCCTCCACGCGGAGGCCTCCCATCACCGACAGCTTGCCGAGGTCGATGTTGCCCATGATGTAGGCGGCCGTGATGGTCTCCTCGAACGATTGTCGCCCGGTGAGCTCGGTTTGCACGTTCCGCGCGACGTCAGGTTTGAAGTACTGGGGATTCTGCGCGAAGATCTGGTCGATCCCGACGCGGCCTTGTCCGGGAAAGTTTGCGTACGGCAGCGTCGCATAGCGGGAGAGCTCCGTCGTGTCCGGAACCGGGAAGCCTCGTCCAAACTGGGCCAGGTTGTCGTCGTTCACTCCCGTGACGGAATTGATGCCCATCACCCCATCGGGTCCGACATAGTTGCCGCGGTAGGAGTTGTCCGTCATGTCGCGTTTCTGCTGGCGGATTCGCAGTCCTGACTTGAGCCAGGAAGGGGCCAGCGTGTCGAAACGGCGCGTGACGTTCAAGGCGGCGCCCAGGTAGCGGTCCTTGCTGTTGCGGATCGTGCTGTTGTAGGTGTTTTCCAGATAGGACCCGATATCCCGCACATCCGGACCGGCCGTCTGCGTGACGTAGGGGAAGTAGGGATTGTCGCGACGATCGATCGTGAAACCGATGCCTCGCGCCACGAAGGCGATCTCGCGCGTTCCCGGGTAGTTTGTTTCTGAATACGACTGATAGACGTCGTAGTCCAGATCCAGCGTCTCGTACTTGTGCACGCCGCCCAATTGAAGGTAGTTCGACTTCACATCCTTCGCGAGGTATTGCGGATACAGCTCCACCAGGCTGGCCGTGACCGGCCGGATCGCCGTGAAGGTCTCCGTGTATCCCGGGATGATTCCTCCGGTCCCGGTGAAGTTTCCGCCCGCGTCGACCCCGGCGACCGACTGGTTCGTCTGCCAGGTCTCGCGATACTGCGTCTTGTCCTCGTCGCTGAAGTCGCCCGACGCGTTGACGTAGAACCGCACCTCGTCGTCCAGCTTGTAGTCGACCTTGAGGTTTATGCCGCCGCGCGTCCGCTTGATGCGGGAGTCGCGCCAATCGAAGTTGTAGGTGTAAGCCGGACCGTCGGTTCCGTTCGGCACGGCCTGGTACGACTGCATCGACTCCGAGAGGATGGAGGGAACGACGCGATAACCGAGGTTGAGCGCAACACCCAGCTTCTCATCGAACACCTCGGAGTAGCTCAGCGAGTAGCTCCGCGGCTTCGGCCAGTCGGAGTCGCGCGGATCCCACGGGCGCCACATCGAGCCGATCGAGCCGCGAATGCGACGCTCGCCCGAGCTGTCGAAGGCGCTCTTTGTCACGAGGTTCACCGCCCCGCCGATCGAATCGCCATCCATGTCGGGAGTCGGAGACTTGACCACCTCCATGCGCTCGATCGCGTCGGCGTTGGTGTGCTCGAACTGATACTCGCGGGACGTGCCCGCCGACGCCGCATTGGCGGCGCGGTTGCCGTTGATCGTGACGGTGTTGAGGTTCTGGCTCATGCCGCGGATGCGCACATAACGGATGTCGCCGTCCATCGACTGCCCTTCCACGCCGGGAAGGCGGATCAGCAGATCCGCGGGATTGCCCGCGAGATTGCCGAAGGCGTCGGCCGAAACGACGCTCTTCACGCCGGGCGAGAGGCGCTGGAGCGTGATGGCCTGGGCATTGCCCTCGCGCTCACCGGACACCACGAACTGGCCCAGCGTGTAGACCTCGGAAGTGAGTTTAACATCCTGGCGGGTGACGCCCGGACCCATCTGCACAACGATCTCGGTTGCATCGAGACCCGTGTACTCGACGACAAGACGAATCGTGCCAGCCGGGACATTGGCGAAGCGAAACGCACCGAATCCGTCGGTGACCGTCTCGCGATTCTGACCGACCAAAGTGACACGGGCGCCTTCGAGCAGGCGGTTGGTGGCAGCGTTGGTCACAGTACCGATAAGGGTGGCCTGCTCGGCAACGGCGGTTTGCGCCGAAGCAAGAGGGGCCACCGGGGGGCTGAAGGCCGCGATGGCGGCCAGCCAGCCCAAGGTGGGAATGACACGATTCATGATGCAGGCGATGGGGCTGAGGTTTGTTCGCCGGGCCTTGCGACCGCTGGAGGCGATCAGGGGAGGAGCTGCGCCGCGACGATGGGTTGGGTTGACCCCTTCTGCAAAACGGCGCGCGCCGTCCAACTTCAACGGGCAATTTGTGCCTCGGAATGCCCGATTTTGTTCAGTTCATCCGCCCATAGTGAGTGTCGATCGGAGCCATCGGCGATCAGCCTCGCGGAGCGATCACATACACGCCGCCGGCGCGGGCGTCGAACTCGACGACATCGCCGCTGCCGCGCGTGGGCACCGGACGTCCGTGCTCGGAGACGATCGCCCCCCCGGCCACACGCACGCGGCAGGGACCGGCGAACCCGGCACGAATCGTGGCCGTATTCAGTTTTCCATGACTCCAGGAGAGGTCCACCCCGTAGCCGCCGCGAGCGCGCAGGCCCGAGATCGAGCCGCGCGACCATGCCTGCGGCAGCGCGGGCAGGAGCTCGATCTCGCCGGCGTGCGACTGCATGAGCATCTCGACGATTCCAGCCGTGTAGCCCTGGATGGCCTGATTGCCTTCCATCGAGGGAACGCGGTCGCTGTCCTCCGGAGCGGGATGGATGGAGATGTCGGTCTCCATCTTGCGTGCGATGCGGAACGCCGATTCCGCGTCGCCGAGGCGCGCGTAGAGGTTGATCTTCCACGCCGCGGACCAGCCGTGGTTGTCGCCCTTGGTCACGAGCACCTTGCGCACGGCCTCGGCGAGTTCGGGCGTGCCGCGGCGCGTGATCTGGTTGCTCGGGTAGGCGGCATAGAGGTGAGAGACGTGGCGGTGACGCGGATCGAATTCGAGGTAGGGCTTCAGCCATTCCATGAGCTGGCCGTCCTCGCGGATCTGCTCGGGGGGCAGGCGTGGGAGCGCACGCGCGATCTCGGCGCGCAGCTCGGGATCGACCCCGAGGCGCGTGGACGCCTCGGTCACCTGCCGGAAGATGTCGCGGAGCAGCTGCGTATCCATGGCCACGCCTTCCACGATGGAGTTGCGCACGGCGTTCTGCGGACGCGGCGTGCCGTGCATGCGGGCTCGTCCGTCGACGAGCACGATGCCGTTCTCGGGCGAGCCGGAGGGCGAGGTCACGAGCCACTGGCCGTTCGCATGCTCGACGAGCATGTCGAGGCCGAACTCGGCGGCGCCCTTCAGCAGCGGATAGATCCGCGCCAGGTAGGCGTCGTTGGGATTGTAGAGATAATGCTCCCAGAGATGCTGGGTGAGCCAGATGCCCATCGTCGGGGCCATGCCGTGGAACACACGGTCGGTCATCGCGGTGTTCATCCAGACGTCCGTGCCGTGGTGGGCGGTCCAGCCACGCGCTCCGTAGTTGCCCTTCGCGGTGCGCGCCCCGCTCGCAGCGAGGTCTTCGATGAAGCTCAGCAACGACTCGACCGTCGACGGCAGGTTGGCGTTGTCGGCCGGCCAGTAGCACTGCTGGATGTTGATGTTGAGCGTCCAGCGGCCCCGCCAGCGGCCCTTGAGGTCGTCGAGCCAGATGTTGTGGTTGTTGAACGCCATCGTGCCCGGTCGGGATCCGGCAATGAGCAGGTAACGCCCGAACTGGAAATACTGCGCCGTGTACTTCGGGTCGAAACCGCCGGCGCGCATCCGGTCCATGCGCGACGTGGTGTCGTCGAGCGCCGCCTCGTTCGTGCCGAGGTCGAGCTGGCAGGCGGCAAAGAGCGGGCGGTAGTCGTCGAGATGGCGCTGGCGCAGCTCCTGATAGGATCGGCTGGCGAGGGCGCGCAGGTAATCGGCGCAGCGGGTGTCGGGGTTGGCGGTGATGTCGTTCCAGTTGACGTAGTTCGTCGCGCCGACGAGCAGGACCGTCACCGCATCCGCGTTCTCGATACGCAAGGCGTGCGCCTTGCCGTCGTGCACCACGCGCACGCGGCCGCCTTCGGGGATCACGCGCAGGCGGGCCTGCCAGCGCATGAGGCTCTCGATCTGCGGATTCGGCTGCGAGACGCCGCCCTCGATGAGGATCGTGTCCTGTCCGAACGACCGCGTGACCGCCGAGGTGTGCAGACTGCTGAGGGCGGATTCGAAGTTCAGCTGGCCGGGTTTGGACGCGGTCAGTCGAACGACCACGACCTGATCGGGATAACTGGCAAAGGCCTCGCGGGTGTAGTGCACGTCGCCGATGCGGTACACCGTGCGCGCGATGGCGTTCTCCATGTCGAGTTCGCGCCGGTAGTCCTGCACCTCGTCGTGTCCGTCGAAGCGCAGGTGGAGCCGTCCCATGGCCTGGTAGGTCTGCACCACCTCGACCGGATGACTGAGCAGGTTGGCGGCAAGGTCGGCGGCTTCGCCGAACTTTTCCTCGGAGAGCAGCCGGCGGATCTCCGGCAGCGAGGGCAGCGCCTTGGGATTGACCGGATCGTACGGCTGCCCGGTCCACAGGGTCTCATCGTTGAAGGGAATGATCTCGTCCTTCAGGCGTCCGTACAGCATCGCCGCGAAGCGGCCGGTCGCGAGGGGCAGCCCCTCCCAGAACTTCGTCGCCGGCGTGCGGTACCACCAGGCCATGTCGACTTCAGGCTGGGGGGCGACGCCGGTGATGCGGGCGTCAGGCGGCAGGTTCTCGCCGACGCTGGCCGGGGCGGCGGCCTGCGCCGAGACCGTCGAAACAAAGGCCAGCAATACCGCCCGGACGGCCAGGGACCGCAGCGGGGCAAGGAAGGAAACAGGGCGAAAGGACGTCATGCGGGGTAAGGGCGGAGGGTTGACCGGGGCCGGCAGGCCTCGAACAGCGATATATGTTCCGGTATATATGCAACAAAAATCGGCCTTTTCCAGCCCGATGCCCACGCAGGAGCGGCTTTACGCCGCGATTTATGGCAGACCGGTGTCGCTCGTGGCGCGAAATCCGCCCGAACCATCGCCGCGTAATGCCGCTCCTACCCCATCCTGGCTGGCGCAACCGTCGCCCTAGTTCCGGAAATCTTCGTACTCGTTGAGCCCCGATTTGATCAACGCCCACTCCAGTGCCCAGGTCGTGAAAGCCGGATAAGTGAAATCCTTCCACGGCCGGGGCTATTCCCGGGAGGCGAGGGGCAAGTCCTCCAAAGGCGGGCAAAAGCAAACGTGAGTCCAATTCCGGCCTGCTGTCGCCCTTGAAGCTGAACGCAGGGTTGACCCTTGGTTACCAATGCAAATTATCGCCAGCCAGATGCGTCGCCTGGGATGGATTTCACTTATCTCGTTTGCGGGGTTGCTCGCCACGGGCCTCGCGCAGCCACACGCAAACGTCGAGGGGTCGGCTTTTCTGCGGCAATGGATCCCTCCACAGTATCCCGCCGACCTGCGAAAGGAGAAGCTGGAGGCGGATGTCGTGGTGGAGTTCGTGGTCGACGAGAACGGCCGCGTGGACAAGGCAAAGGTGACCTCATCGACAGACCCGCGGTTCAATGACGCCGCACTGGCCTGCGTACGGGAATGGACCTTCGAGCCGGCGGTGAGCGGCGGTCGCAAGCGGCAGACCGGCATGATCGTGCCCATCCTGTTTCGCGCCGACCAAACGGGGAATCGCAAACCATCGATCAACCCGCCGGTCCCGCCTCGAAGCGTGGAGCTGACCAGTGCGAAGGTCATTCGCTACGCAGCCCCTGTCTACCCGCCGGAATTCGCCGCCCGCCAGCTTGCCGGATCTGTGAACATCCGCTTCACGATATCGCCCGAAGGTCAGGTCGTGCATCACCGCGTGCTCACCGCCTCAAGCCCGGACCTGGTCCGGCCGGCCCTTGACGCTCTTTTGCGAAGCGAGTTCTCCCCGGCCCGACAGGGAGACGCTCGACTGGAGGGGGAGCTTGTCGCGCCGTTCGAGTTCTCGCCCATCGGCTTCGAGAAGCCCGACATCCTCGCCGTCAACGGTCTGCGCATCGAGACGGAACCGCCCGGTCCCGCCTTTACCAGCCTGCCGCGACCCTTGAGTATCGTCGAGCCGGTGCACCCCTTTGAGGCGTTGCTTTCCGGCCGCGGCGGTGTTGCCGAGATCGCCTTTTCCGTAACGAACAGAGGAGGCGTGCGTGGAATCGAGATCCTGTCGGCCAGCGGGACGGAATTCGGCGAGGCGCTGGCGGCGGCCGCAGCCCACTGGAAGTTCCGACCCGCCGGCAACGCGGACGGGTTCGCCGAATGCCGGCTGATCCTGCGCCACGCTTTTGTCCATCCCGGGGAATCGGAAACGGCATCGCCAGACCTTCGACGCCTCCTGGCAAAACTGTCCCCTGACGGAGAAGGAGTCGGTACAGCCGCCAATCTGGACGATCGCCTGACCCCCGTCTGGCAGGTTTCGCCGGAAGCTCCCCCGGATTTCGTCGCAGACGGTCAGTCAGGGGAAGCCACGGTCGAGTTTATCATCGATCGGGACGGACGCGCTCGATTCCCGCGCATCGTTCGCAGCACGCGGCCGTCGCTGGGATGGGCGGCGGCGACGGCAGTGTCCTGCTGGACCTTCGAAAGACCTCGGCGTAACGGCGAGGCCGTGGACGTGCGCGTGGCCGTCCCCGTCCGCTTTGCCGCACCATGAAGTTCCCGTCGCTCGCGGGCATGCGATTTGGCCCGATCGCCCTCGCGGCCGGACTGCTCGCGGGAGCCGGGTGCTCCACGCCTCCCATGGTTCCAGAGGTGTCGTTGCCCGCCGAATACAACGGGGAGGTTTTAGCACCGTCGAAATTTGTCCGCGCGCCCATCGCCCTGCCGCCGACGCCCGACTACATCCAGCTGCGCCGCGAATTGCGCCTCGACCGCCGGCAAACGGTGTTCGCACGGATTGAGTACGTGGTCGACGAGAGCGGAGTCGTGATCGCCGGCAGGGTGGTCGAAACCAATAATCCGGCGTTCGCACAGACCTTGCTCGCACAGCTCAGCCGCGTTCGCTTCGTGCCCGGCAGCCGCGAAGGCAGGCCGGTGAAGGTTCGCATGACCATGAACATTGGGTCCGCGCTGCGTTCCTGAGCGGGAACGAGTCCGTTGATCCGCGTCCATGCGCGGAGCGAAGGCCTGCCATGGATGCGGTCGAGACGGGCCAACGCCCATCTGTCCCCTACCCCAACTCCGCCCGCAACTCCGCCAGAACCGTGCGTGCCACCGAAGCCTGCACCGCCGTCCGCTTCAGGCCGACGCAGACCACCTGCCCGGAGCGAAACCGCCACGCATTGCCCGGCGCGCGCAGGGCGATCGCCCAGCAGGCGAAAGGGTTGATCGCGCCAGCGGCGGGAGACGGCTCGGCGTAGCCGGTCGTCGCCACACCGACGTCACTCCCGAAGAGCGCGCAGGCGCCGGCGGCCATCTGTCGCGCGACCGCATCGGATACGCAGTTAACGGCAGCGGCCGCCGCCCGGTCGACTCCAAGATGCCGCACCTTCTCGTCGAGCGTGTAGGCCGTCACCCCGCCGAGAAAGAACTCCGACGCCCCGGAAATCGCCCCGATCGCCGCCTGCAGGTGTCCGCAGGTCACACTCTCGGCCACCGCCAGGGTGCGGCGCGGCTCGCGCAGGAACAGGGCCTTCAGCTCGTTTGCACTCATCGCACACCGCCCCCTCTCAGCGCCCCCGCGGCAGTACGGGCAGCGCGTTGCCCGGCACGAGCAGAGGTCCGGCAAGGAAGACCTGCGGCGACGCCGGGTCGACCGTCACGAGCACGCCGTGGAGGTCGCCCGCGCCGAAGGTTTCGAGCCGCGTCACGTTCGGCACCGGATCCCCGCCGCGTTCGAACGGGATCGCCGGCTCGAGCCGATAGCGGTGCTCGTCGGCGTGCACGAGCAGCACCGGTTTGCCCCAGGCGCGTGCCTCCGCCTCGACCGTGTCGAGAAATCGCCGGAAGCCCGGCATGCGCCCTTCCTGACCGTACGTATATCCGAAGGGCTGCGCCTGGAAGAACAACGCCAGCCCGGGCGCGTTCGTCTCCCGCGCCTCTGCAAACGCCGCTCGCACCCAGGCCTCGTTGGCGGCGTCGCGCAACGCAAACTCCTCCATCGCTCCAGGCAGGTCAGGGTTGTGGTTGTTGTGGCTGCCGACGACGTGCACGGTCGCGAAGACCACCCCGCCCACCGTCCAGCGCGCGTTCTCCACAAACTGCGCAAATCGCGGGTCCCGCCGCTGCGTCACGAGCGGCAGCGGCCGCTGCCCGAGGCTGCGCTCCTCGGCGAAACAAGTCGCGCGCACCTTGCCCAGCCAAACGAGCGGATCCTGCCGGCCGTTGCTCTCGCGGTGCACGTCCGTCCATTCGTTGTCCCCAGGCGTATAGATCAGCGGGCCGTCAAAGCGGTTGAACCACGCCTTCATCCGGAGCAAAAACGCCTCCGTCGGCACCTCGCTCCCGCCCTTCGTGTCCCCGCAATGCACCGTAAAGGCCGGCGCATGGCGGTTGATTTCCGCAATGAGCCGCTCGAAGGCCGGGTAATTGGCCTCGCCGTACGGCATGCAGCCGAGGGAAGCGAAACTGAAGCGTTCGGCCGACGCCCCCGCGACGGGACGCAGCACAACCGCGAAAACGAAAACCGACCAGGCCAGGACGCGCATCATGACGCGCAGTATGCCCCGGCCGCGATCGTGCGGAAGCCGAAAGACCGTGACGTTTCCGCGTCAGCCGCACCCGCAGCCGCCGCCCGGACCGTGGGCATGCCCGTGGGCCACCTCGTCCGCGCTGGCCGCGCGCACCGCCACCACTTCGACGTCGAACGTGAGATCCACCCCGGCGAGCGGATGATTGGCGTCGAGCAACACGTCGTCGCCCTCGATCGCCACGACCGTCACGACCGGCGCCGACCGGTCCTCGCCCGCCTGAAATTGATCGCCGGGACGCAATTCGCCCTCGACGGGCAACAGCGCCCGCAGGACGCGTTGCACCTGACTGTCGTCACGCTCGCCGTACGCCCGGGCCGCCGGCACGCCAACGCGCGCCTTCGTCCCCGCCGCAAGCCCGCGCAACGCCTCGTCGAGGCCGTCGATGATCTGACCGGCACCTTCGAGAAAAGTCACCGGCTCTCCGCCGGACGAGGTGTCGAGCACGCGCCCCTGGGGGTCGCGCAAGGTGTAGTGGAAGGTGACAACGTTGGGCACGCCTCACGTGCGCACATAGGGGCGGCAGGGTCAAATCCTCCCTTGGCTCGGGCCGCCGCGGACGCCAACGTGACGGCTCGCCCGCGTTCGCAACAAACCAACGTCCCGCCGCGACCGGTTTCACCCTCCACTCCAGCCCACATGCACCGCCCTCGCCTGCTCCTGCCCTTCGTCTTTCTTGCCGCCTTCGCCGGCCTGCGCGCGCAAAACGCGCCCGCCGAACCCGCCCTCGCCTGGTACGACGTGCAGACCTGGGGCGTCGAAGGGCGCGCCTTCGACGACAGCGAGCGCCTGCGCTGGTACGACCGTTTCCCGGCCTCGGCCCAGGGCAAGGTGACCAACGCCGTCTGGAACCTCAGCCGCGACAGCGCCGGCATGCTCGTGCGCTTCCGCACCGACGCGCCGACGATCTGGGCCGCCTACAACCTCATGAAACCGCACACGCCCGGCGCGAACCAGACCGCGATCGCCGCCAGCGGCCTCGACCTCTACGCCCGCGACGACGCCGGACGCTGGCGCTGGGTCGGCGTCACGCGGCCTAACCGCCAGGATATGCGCCAGGAGATCATCGGTGGCCTCGCCCCCGGTTTGCGCGAATACGCCGTCTACCTGCCCCTGCGCAACAGTCCCGAAACCCTCTCGATCGGCGTGCCGCCGATGGCGCGCTTCGAAGCGCTGCCCCCGCGCACCGAGAAGCCGGTCGTCTTCTACGGCACGTCGATCAACCACGGCGCGAGCGCCTCGCGTCCCGGCATGGTGCACACGGCCATCCTCGGGCGCCGCTTCGACGTTCCGGTCTTGAACTTCGGCTTCGCCGGCAATGGACGCATGGATGCCGCCGTCGGCGAATACCTCGTGCAGATCGACGCCGCCGTGTACGTGATCGACTGCCTGCCCAACATGGGCGCGGCCCTCGTGCGCGAGCGCTGCATTCCGCTCGTGAGGCAGCTGCGCGCCGCGCGACCCGACACGCCCATCGTGCTCGTCGAGGACCGGCGCAACACCAACTCATGGATCCTGCCCGGCCGCAACGCCCACCACACCGCCAACCACGAGGCGCTCTGGGAGTGCTACGAGGCCCTGCGCGCCGAGGGGGTGAAGGACCTGTATTATATTTACGGAGACGACCTGCTCGGCCACGACGGCGAGGGCGCGACGGACGGCTCCCACCCGAGCGACCTCGGCTTCATGCGCCAGGCCGACGCCTTCGAGCCCGTGCTCCGCCGCGCCCTCGGGCGCTGAGTCCCCCGGGAGGACGGACACTCCTGTCCGTCCCAGAGCCTACGAAAGCGGCACCCCGTAGAACCTCGCGCACGTCCCCCCGAGGATCGCGTCGCGCTCGGCCGGCGCGAGAGTTTCCGCCCACTCGATCGTCGCACGCATCGTCCGCACGTAATCCGCGGCGCAGGTGCACACCGGCCAGTCGGAGCCGATCATGAGGCGCTCCGGACCGAAGGCCTCGAGGGCGACGTCGAGATAGGGATGCAGATCGGACGGTTGCCACGAGGTCCAATTCGCCTCCGTCACCATTCCCGAGAGCTTGCAGCACACGTTGGGGCGCCGCGCGATCTCGCGGAAGTATTCACGCCATGGCGACATCTCGCCCGAGGCGATGAGCGGCTTGGCGAGGTGGTCGACCACGAAGGGTTGGTCCGGACACGCATCGACGAGGCGGATCGCCGCCGGCAGGTGCTGCGGCCGGAGCAGCAGGTCGTAGGTCAGGCCGTACCGTGACAATATGCCGACGCCGCGGCGGTGCGCCGGCGAATCGGCGAAATTCACGTCCTCGCGGTCGTGGATCACCATGCGCAGGCCGCGCAGCCGTGGATTCGCGGCGTAACGCTCGAGTTTGCCCTCCACCGCCGGATCCGTGAGGTCGAGCCAGCCCACCACGCCCTTCACGAGCGGGTGCTGCGCGGCGAGCGCCAGCAGGTAGTCGGTCTCCTCCCGCCGCTCGCGCGCCTGCACGGCGATGGTTCCGTCAAAATCGACCTCGCGCAGGAGCGGTTCGAGCTGCGGCGGCTCGAAGTCGCGGCGCAGCACGGCGCAGTCCTCGTTCATCCATCCGTAATCGGCGGCGTGGGCGGTGTAGTTCCAAAAGTGCTGATGCGCGTCGAGTCTCATCGCTGGACTCAGGTCTTCGTAGGCCATCGGCGCGGTGGCAAGACCGGCCCGTCCGCCCTGAAGCCTTGCGAGAAGCCGGGCTGCGCCCCGCACGGAATCGAACGATTCCGTTGCAATGACAACACGTGTCCCAATCTTGAGGCTCCCGTCAGTCGGGACCGGTTTCCGCCGCGGCCGGCCACGCGCTGCGCAACGTCCCTTTTCTCACACCGATTCGTGCCCAAGTACTTCCATACTCCGTTCCGTCCGCGACCACGTCTCCGACTCGCACTTTTCCGCCTCCTCGCCGGCGCGGGTCTCGCCGCCCATGCCCTGCCGGCCACCCCGCCCGACGAGGCCCGGTACGTGCGGCTCGATCGGCCGGCCACCGCCCTCTTCGAATCCACCCCGCTGGGCAACGGGCGCCTGGGCGCGAGTTTCTTCGGCGATCCCCAACGCGAGCGCATCGTCCTCAACGAAAGCGGCATGTGGTCCGGCTCGCCCCAGGACGCCGACCGCCCCGGCGCGGCCGCCGCCCTCCCCGAGATCCGCCGCCTCCTGCTCGCCGGCCGCAACGCCGAGGCCGAGGCCCTCGTCAACGCCCACTTCACCGCCGCCGGCGCCGGCTCGGGCCACGGTCGCGGGGCCAACGTTCCCTTCGGCTGCTACCAGACGCTCGGCGACCTCACCCTGACCTTCGCCGGTCCCGACGCCGCCGCCCCCGTCGAAAACTACCGCCGGGAACTCGACCTCGCCACCGCCACCGGCCGCCTCGTCTACACCCAGGCGGGCGTCACCTACACGCGCGAGGCCTTCGTCAGCGCACCCGACGAGGTCGTCGTCCTCCGGCTCTCCGCCTCCGCACCGGGCCGGCTCGATTTCGACGCCGCGCTCTCGCGCCCCGAGCGCGCCACCGTCGCCGGCGCAGGCGCCGCCGGACTGGAGATGTGGGGACAACTCAACGACGGCCACGAGGGCGGCACGGGCGTGCGCTACGCCGCCCGCCTGCACGTCGACGCCCGCGGGGGAGAAGTCACCCGGCACGACAACGCCGCCGGTCCGTTCGTGCGCATCCGCGGGGCGGATACGGTGACGCTTTACCTGACGGCGGCGACGGACATCCGCACCTTCGCCGGCCGCGGGGTGACCGACGCCCGCGCCGCCGCCGCCGCCGATCTCGCCCGCGTGCTTGCCCGCGACCCGGAGGCGTTGCGCGCGGACCACGAGGCGGACTACCGCCGCTACTTCGACCGCCTCGCGCTCCAACTCGGCGCGCCCGATCCCGGCGCGGCCCGGCGCACCGCCCCCGAACGGCTGCGTGCCTTCCACGCAGGCGCAGCCGATCCTTCGCTCGCCGCGCTCGTCTTCAACTTCGGCCGCTACCTGCTCATCTCCTCGTCCCGCCCGGGCGGCCTGCCCGCGAACCTCCAGGGCATCTGGGCCGACCAGATCCAGACCCCGTGGAACGGCGACTGGCATACCAACATCAACGTGCAGATGAACTACTGGCCGGCCGAGGTCACCAACCTTTCCGAACTGCACGAACCGCTCTTCGCCCTCATCGGCTCCCTCGTCGAACCGGGCACCAGGACCGCGCAGACCTACTACGGCGCGCGCGGCTGGGTTTCCTTCCTGCTCGCCAATCCGTGGGGCTATACCTCGCCGGGCGAGTCCGCCAGCTGGGGCTCGACCGTTTCCTGCTCCGCCTGGCTCTGCCAGCACCTTTGGGACCACTACCTCTTCACCGGCGACCGCGACTTCCTCGCCCGGGTTTACCCGATCCTCCGGGGTTCGTCGCTCTTCTACCTCGACATGCTCATCGAGGAACCGCGTCACGGCTGGCTCGTCACCGCCCCGTCCAACTCCCCGGAGAATGCCTTCCTCCTGCCCGACGGCACGGTTGCCCACGTCTGTCTCGGCCCGACCGCCGACATGCAGCTCCTGCGCCACCTGTTCGGAGCCACCGCGGAGGCCGCTCGTATCCTTGAGCTCGATACCGATCTCCGGAACGCACTGCTCTCCGCCCGCGACCGTCTCGCGCCGACCCGCCTCGGTCCCGACGGACGCGTCATGGAGTGGCTCGAGCCCTACCCGGAGGCCGATCCGCAGCACCGGCACGTCGCCCACCTGTGGGGCCTCTATCCCGGCGACGAGATCGACCGCCGCACCACGCCCGGCCTCGCCGCGGGCGCGCGCCGCACCCTCGACGTCCGCGGCGACGAGAGCACCGGCTGGAGCCTCGCCATGAAGATGGCCATGTGGGCGCGCCTCGGCGACGGCGACCGCGCCCATCGCCTGCTCGTCAACGCCCTCAAGCCCGCCGACGCCGAAACCACGCGGATCCGCTGGAGCGGCGGCACCTACGCCAACCTCTTCGGTTCCCACCCTCCCTTCCAAATCGACAGCAACTTCGGCCTCACCGCTGCGATCGCCGAGATGCTGCTGCAATCCCGGGCCGCGGAATCCGGCCACGAAATCGACCTGCTCCCCGCCCTGCCCGCCGCGTGGCCCGAGGGCTCGGTTCGCGGCCTGCGCGCCCGCGGCGGCTTCGAAGTCGACCTCGCCTGGCGCGGCGGGGCGCTCACGTCTGTCAACGTCCGCTCGACGCTCGGACACCCCGCCACCCTGCGCCTGGCCGACAAAACCGCCGGCCTAATCCTCTCCGCCGGCGCCACCGGCACGTGGGACGGAGCCCTGCGTCACCTGGGAGACTGATCGGAGACCTCCTCGACGAAGTCGGCACGGGCTGGCAAATGCCACCAGATGAACGGTGTGGTGGTAGGAGCGGCTTTACGCCGCGATGAACACCGTCCGCCAGCCATCGCGGCGTAAAGCCGCTCCTACGCAATCCTCAAGCTACGCCTGTGCTGGTGGAACCTGCGGGCCGGCACGTTATTTCGATTCGATCGCGCGCCGGCCGAGAACGATCCGGCCCTGCCCGCTCACATAACGAATCTCCGCCGGCCCCTTCGCTGCGGGCATGGCGATTCGGCTGGGAGAGCCTCTCTCGGCATCCGCGTATCGTCCAACCTGGGCGTCGGGTGCTCCGGCCGGAACGATGGTCAGGTAGTCGCCGCCGTTGACCGGCCCCGTCCAGACAATCTCGACGGTGGAGCCCGCCTCCGCGGCCTCGACTGCCTCCAGCGTGATGCGGGCCGGAAGAAAACCGATGTCGCGCCGCGCGAGGACGCGTCCGCCTTGCGCGGTCATGTAACGGATCTCGCCAGGGCCCGCGCCCATGGGCGCCCGGACACGGAGCGGCGAACCCCGGCTGATGTCGTTGTTGTTGCCGTAACGACCGTCCGGCAGGTCTTTCGGGACCACCGTGATGTAGTCGCCGCGATTGGCCGGCCCGCTCCACTCGATGGAAACGTTGCCTCCTTCCACGACCTCGGCGGGAGCCGACAGGCTGATCGCCGGCACGGTCAGAAGAATGGCTCGGCGGGCGAGGACCTTCGCGTGTCGACCCGTGTGGTACCGCAGCTCGGCCGGACCGTCCTCGACCGGCGCCCGCACCTCGAGCGGCGATCCGCTGCTGGTGTAGGCATAATTGCCATGGCGCCCGTCCTCGGTGCCGGCCGGCACGATGGTGATGTAGTCGTCCTTGTTGTCGGGTCCGGTCCATTTTACCGGAATCTGCGAACCGATCGGCGCCGATGCCGGCGCCTCGAGCGTGGCCGCCGCCGCGGTGACCTCGAGGGGTGCGCGGGCGAGGACGGTCTTGCTCCGGCCGGCAACGTAGCGGACTTCGTAACCGCCCGCCTCGACCGGCGCCGGCAGCGAGGCGGGGTTGCCGCGGCGCGTCATGGTGTAGTTTCCATACGAATACGCCGGGGCCTCGGGCGCCACGATGGTGAGGTAGTCATCTTCGTTGTCCGGCCCCGTCCATCGAATCTCGAAATCGGCCCCCGCAAGGACGACCGGCTCGAGACTCAATGCGGCTTCGCCGAGTACCTCGGGAGGGCGCGCACCACCCGGATTCTCGCGACTCTCCGCCGGCGGCGCGGGGGGTGGCGCCACGGCGCTGACGGGCGCGGGCGGAGGTGGCGCCGGGGGCTCGGCACGGGGAGGCTGGCAGCGGCTCCACAGCAACGCGACGACCGCGAGCAGGATCAGCAGGAGAACGACCAGGACACGATTGCGACGCGCAGGGGAGGACATGCCCCGAACTTGCATTTGGGCCGCCCCGGGGCAATCGGGAAACCAGCCGTCTCCGCCGACGGGGCGCACCCTGGCGGTCACTCGCAGGTCGAGCGTCGGAGATACTAATGTCTCCACCGCCACCTCGGAGCAGACCAACCGAGAAGGAAGCGCAACGCCAACCCGCAAACTCCACCAGATGAAAGGTGTGGGAGGAGGAGCGGCTTTATACCGCGATAGACACCGTCCGCCAGCCATCGCGGCGTAAAGCCGCTCCTACGGAGTTCTTGCGGAACGCTGCAGCTTTGCCGGTCAAATGTGCGGGCCCATCTTCGCCGATCGGCGCTTATCCGAGCCCTTCAACTGGCGCACAATCCGCGCCCATGGGGACATGGACGGCTACATCGGGCGACGTCCTCGCCAAAGGCGCGCAAGCTCCTCCGAGGATCGATCTCTGCGCCCTCTGCGCCCTCCTGTTCAATTCGGATCGAATTCCTGCGATCCGTTTTGCACCACAAAGACACGAAGGCACAAAGGTTCAGAACCAAGGAGCTGAAGAACCATTGTCGATGACGTGCGCAACCTGCGCGCTATGCGCGCGGCCCGGCCGCATAGAGGGCGGCGCCGACGATGCCGGCCTCGTTGAGAAACTTTGCCGGAACGATCTTCGTCCGAACCTTCAGGTGCTTGAACCACTTCGCATGGTCGGCGCTGATGCCGCCCCCGACCACGATCAGGTCGGGCCAGACGAGGTCCTCGATCACGTTGAGGTAGTCGCTCACGCGGTGCGCCCACTTCTTGAAGGAGAGCTCGTGACGCTCCTTCGCCGCCGCCGAGACGCGGCGCTCGGCCGAGCGTCCCTTCATGGGCAGGTGGCCGAATTCGGTATTCGGATACAGAACGCCGTCCACGAAGAGCGCGCTGCCCACGCCGGTGCCGAAGGTGAGCATGAGCACCGTGCCCTTCACGCCCTTGCCGGCGCCGAAACGCACTTCGGCCAGGCCGGCGGCGTCGGCGTCGTTGACCAGCGAGATCCGGCGGCCGGCGACCTTCGAGAACAGCCGGTCGACATTGCAGTCCTCGAAATCGGGATGGAGATTGCCCGTGAAATGCACCACCCCGTGCTGAACCACGCCGGGAAACCCGCAGCCCACCGGCCCCTTCCAGCGGAAGTGCGCCACGAGTTCCGCGACCGCCTTCGCCATCTCGGGAGGCGAAAGGCGCTCCGGAGTCGCGATGCGGTGACGTTCAGCCAGCAGGCGGCCGGTCTTCGTGTCCACGGGTGCGCCCTTGAGCGCGGAGCCGCCAATGTCGATGCCGAGGATTTTCATGGAGAGTGAGAGAGTTCGGGGAGCGAAGGGTTCTAGCCCGCAAAATTCACTACATAAACAACCAAAACCAGTTTCTCAGAGTACACGGAGCGCTGTGATCCAGGAAAAATCATTATCGGCGATGCGAAATAAGCGGGCTAGCGTGGTCTCCGGAACTCTTGCGCCTTTTGCGCCTCTTTGTGGCCAGATCCTTCTGATCGAGTGTTGGTTGCGGCGGAGCCGCGCTGTGAAACCGCTTTTGGCTGTTTTGTGGTAAAATTGCTGGTCGGCACGAACCGGCGCGCTGGTGGAGGGCGAGTCAACCGCGGCGCCGTTCGAGGATGCGGCGCACGCGCCAGCGCTGGTTGCGTTTCACGATGTAGCCGAAGCAGTCCGCCACGCCGCAGCGGCAGGGGTGGTCCTCCCAGTTCTGAAAGTCGAAGCCGTAGTCGTAGGTCAGCTCCTCGCCCGGCTGGATGTCGCGGATCGCCACAATCCAGATGTGTCCGCGGATGCCCTGCGGCTCGCAGTTGGGCGCGCAGGAATGGTTGATCAACCGCGCAGTGTTCCACGAGACGTCGCCATCGACGTCGTGGCGCTTGTTGAGCTCGAAGATGTACACGCAGCCATCGCCGCCGTTCTTCTGGCGGGCGATCCGCTCGTCGTCGCGGCGGTCGGATTCCGCCTTCGAGATGACCTCGCCGACGTACTCGATGATGCGCGTGCCTTCGGGGATGAACGTCGTCGCGTACATGCCCCGCCCGTGAATGGAGGAGCGACCGCGACGGGCCCAGGGCGAGGTGGTGGGGGCGGGACGGTCTTTCTTCATGCGAGTTCGAGGCCTACGGGACAGTGGTCGCTGCCCATGACATCCGGTCGTATCCAGGCCCGGCGCAGGGCCGGCCGCAACGAGGCAGAGGTCAGGAAGTAATCGATGCGCCAACCCACGTTCTTCGCGCGGGCGCCGGCCCGGTAGGTCCACCACGAATAATGCCCCGGCCCCTTCTCGAATTCGCGGAAAGTGTCGAGCAGACCGGCGTCGAGGTAGTTGCGAAATCCGGCGCGCTCCTCGTCGCTGAAGCCGGGGTTGCCGACATTCTCCTTCGGCCGCGCGAGGTCGATCTCCTGGTGCGCAACGTTGAGGTCGCCGCAGATCACGACGGGCTTCCGCTTCTCGAGCCGTTTCGCATGGGCAAGCAAGGCCCGGTCCCAGGCCTGCCGGAAGGGCAGGCGCACGAGTTCCGGCTGGGCGTTGGGCACGTAGACGTTGACGAGGTAGAAGTCCGCAAACTCCACCGTGATCGCGCGGCCCTCCGCATCGTGCTCCGCCGACCCGAGGCCCAGCGACACCGACTTCGGCTTCACCTTGGAGAACACCGCCGTACCACTGTAGCCCTTCTTCTGGGCGCTGTTCCAGATGGGTTCGTAGCCCTCGGGCCAGGTCACATGCTGCACGTCGCCCGGCAACGCCTTGATCTCCTGAAGGCAGAACACGTCCGCTCCGCTCTCCGTCATCGCCTCGAGCAAACCCTTGCCGAGCACGGCACGCAGGCCGTTCACGTTCCAGGAAATCAACTTCATAAGCCGTCGAAATCTGCGCCCCGTCCGCACCGAGGCGACTGTTTTTTAAAGCGCCCCGGGAGCGCCGGCGTCCCCGCCGGCTCCGAGAAACCATCGCCTTGCTCACCCACCCGCCCCCGTCCCCGGCTTGCCAGCGCATCGGCGGCCCCGCCATAGTGCCGCTTCCATGTCCGTCTTCGCCCACCTCCCGCTCGGCCAACGCATTCCCCCCAGCATCCACGGGGTTTCCTGCAGCCTGCCGACGATGCGGGACGTGATCGGCTACGAGGAGAAGGATCCCGAAACCCTGCGCCACCTGACGTCCGGCTACCCGCGCTTCGTCGTTCATCCCTACGTGGTGCAACTCGCCCGCCATCTCGCCGACACGCTCGGTTGCGGCAACCAGACGCTCTGGCTTGCCTCCTCCTCGCGGGCCGCCGACGCGCTGCTCGCCCAGCTGGGCGCCGGTCGCCGTATCGCGCACGAAGGCCTTCACGGCGTGGTCCACGCCCCCCAGGCCGAACTGCACGCCCGCGCCAAGTCCTGGCTCCAGCACACCGGAAGCTTTCTCTCTTCGCGCGAGGCGGAGGACCATCTCGTGCGCCTCGGGCTGCTCCGCGAGGTCACGCCGGAACCGGCCGGCCCGGCGGACGCCCGCACCGCCGTCTCGGCCGTCCTGCGCCGCGCGTATCCGACGATTGGTGACGCCGACCTGATCCTGTCGCACACCGGCATGAGCGCCTTTCACGCGGCCTGGCGCGCGGTCTCCGCCCTCCAGGCCGCGCGCGGGCGCACCGTTTGGATCCAGCTCGGCTGGCTCTACCTCGACACGACCGCGCTGCTGCGAAAGTTCGCCGCCGCCCCGGCCGATTTCGTGTACCTGCCCGACGTCCACGACCTCGCCGCACTCGAAGCCGCCTTCGCGCGTCATGAAGGACGCGTTGCCGGCATCGTCACGGAGACGCCGACCAATCCCCTCGTCCAGACGCCCGACGTGCCCGCGCTCGCCGCCCTCGCCCGCCGCCACGGCGCGCGCGTCATCCTCGATCCGACCTACCTCTCCCCGTTCAACGTCGAGGTGCTCCCCTACGCCGACGTCGTGGTCAACAGCCTCACGAAGTACGCCGCCAACGAGGGCGACCTCATCGCCGGCGCGATCGTGATCAACCCCGCCGGACCCGACGCCGCCGCACTCCGGGAGGCCTGCGCCGCAACGGCCGAACCACTCTACGCCCGCGACCTGTCGCGCCTCGCCGCGCAGATCGGCGCCTACGAGGCGGTGATCGCGCAGACGAACGCCACCGCCGCGCAGGTGGTGGCGTTCCTCCAGTCGCACCCGGCCGTCCGCGACGTCTATTGGTCCCTGCAACCGAAGTCGCGGGACAATTACCTCAAAATCGCCCGCGGGCCCGACCACCTCGGTTCGATGATCGGCTTCACGCTCAACGTGTCGCTGGCCGCCTTCTACGATCGCGTACGCCTGCCGAAGGGGCCGAGCTTCGGGATGAAGAACACCCTGCTCTGTCCGTTCATCTACCTCGCGCACTACGATCTCGTCTCGAGCAAGGAGGGCCGGTCCGAACTGGCCGCCAGCGGGATCGACCCCGAACTTCTCCGCCTCGCCCTCGGCTGCGAACCGGCCGAAGACATCGTGGCCACCTTGCGCGAGGCCCTCGACGCCGCCCTGGGGCGCGCGGGCCGCGCCAGTTGAAGTTGAAAGTTGAAGTTTAAGGGGAAGCGCGATGCGCGGTGCTTTTCCCTACTCGCTACCTGCTACTGCCCCCTCCCTTCAACGTAGACATTCGCCTTGCAAACGCGCCTGGGCGGAAATCGCGGTATGCGAATCCCGCCCACCCGAGGTCCACTGGCCGCTCGATGAATCATCCGGTTTGCGATTCTCGGAGGTCCCATCGCGATCGGCGGCGCGCAAGGGCTCCCGCCGTTCGCCCACCGCCACCCCCGACCGTCTGGCTAAGGCTGCACAAAGAGGATGCAGATCGGGGCGGGAACGTTGATGACGCCCTTGGTCTGGTAGGTGAGGCGCCCGGTCTGCGGGTCAACCTTGTGCACGGCAACCGTGTTGGAGTCCTGTCCGGCGGCGAGCAGCCAACCGGCGCCCGGGGCGAGGTTGATATTGCGCGGGAAGGCGCCGCGGACGGGCTGGTGCTGCACGATTTCGAGGGCAGCGGACGCAGGATCGGCGCGGAAGACGGTCACCGTGTCGTGCCCGCGGTTCGACGAATAGACGAAACGCCCGCTCGGGTGGACGACGATCTCCGCGGCGGAGTTGAAGGACTCGCCCGCCTTGGCCTCCTCGCTCAGCGCCGGCACGGTGGCGAGCAGGCGCGCGGTGCCCTCGGCGGCGTTCCAGGCGTAAGCGGTCACGGAGAGCGAGAGCTCGTTGAGCAGGTAGATAAAGCGGCCGTCGGGAGAGAAACGCATGTGGCGCGGACCGCCGCCGGGCACCGACGCGGCGAAGCCGTGGCGCACGATCGCAGGTTTTTCGGCGTCGACCCGGTAGATGACGATGCCGTCGAGACCGAGGTCCGGCACCAGGGCAAAGCGGCCGTCGGGCGAGAACCCGACCCAATGCGGATGCGGGGCTTCCTGACGACGGGGGTAGACGCGCGAGCCGCCTTCGTGTTCGGTCAGGGTCGGCGCGCCAAGGCGACCGTCGGCGTCGAGCGGGAAGAGCGCAACGGAGCCGCCACCGTACTGCGCGGTGAGCAGGAAGCGACCGGACGAATGCACGGCGATGTGGGCGCCGCCTCCGTCGCCGATGGGTGAACTGTTGAGCAGGGTGAGCGCACCGTCCTTGCCGATGCGGTAGCCGGCGGCGACGGGCACGCGGTCGATCGAGCCGACGCCATACAGGACGCCGCCGCGCGGGTGAACGGCGAGGAAGCCCGGGGCATCGATCGCCGCGGCCCGTGTGGCCGCGGACAGCTTGCCGGTGGCCGTGTCGAAGGTGGAGCGGTAAATGCCGTCGGCGCCGGGGCCTCCGGTGCCGAAATAGACCTGCCAGGATTCGGCGCGCAGGGGGAGGACGCCGACAAGCAGAACGAGGGGAAGAGCCAGACGGGACAACAAGGATGGGGTGGTCATCGCCTTTCTCTCTAAGCCCCCGCGGGACCGGAACCAAGCCGGATCGCGCCGACCGTAACCGAAACGGACGCCTCCGCGTCTTTATGCTTCACCACCCATCCTCGTCTTTTCGTGAAACGACCAAGGTGGAGGGCGCATCCTGCTCCCGCGAAGAACGACAAAGAACGGGAGCAGGGAGGCTCCCGTCACTTTGCGGATGGCCTTCTCAGGCGCGGGCACGCGGGCGGCCCTGAAAGCCGCGAGCGTAGGAGCGCCCGCCGTGCGAGAGGCGGTCCTTGAGACGGTCGAGCGCCCGGCCGGATGTGCGATCCGCGATGCGGACAGCCGCATCGAGAGTGGTTTCGACCGAGAGCGGCAGGCCGGCTTCGGGCAGTTCCACACGGGTCGCCTCGACCACGAAGGCCGGCAGGGCGATTACTTCCGACTGCGTATCCAAAATATCGGCACGGGCTGCGGAAACAGCGATGAGCGAAACGATTACGAGAGCGAGAGTGTTGTTTTTCATAGTTGCAGATAATGACGCCGCAACGCGGCCGCGGTTACACTCGCCGATTCCGGCGACGCCGGAATCGGAGGAGCGGGTGGAGAGCCAATCCGTAATGTTCGCAATACGAACATTGCGGATTGGGCCTTCTTTACGAAGGCAACGCCGTTCAGGGTAGGCGCAGTTCCTGGCGGCCCGAGTGGAGAGGATGATCCACATCGTTCCAGCGGAAAGAACCGGTGACGCCGTCAGGCAGCGTGACGACGGTGCGGAGCGGGCCGGCGGTGCGGTCGAGCTCCACGGCGATCTCGCCGCCGGCCGGATGCGGCACCGCCGCCGTGAGGCGCTTCAGGGCGCCGAGGTGCGGCTGGATGCGTACGACACGGTAGCCGGGCGCGATGGACTCGACACCCATCACGGTACGGAAGAGTTCGACGTTCGGGCTCGCGCTCCACGCGTGGCAGTCGGAACGCGAAGCGTTGGTGGAGTTCTCCGGTCGCTCCGCCCACGTCGTCAGGCCCGAGGCCAACATGCGCTTCCAAGGATCGAGCAGGTCGAGATAACGGTCGCCGAGGCCCGCGCGGAGGAGCGCTTCGTTGAGGTAGTGACGGAAATAGAACGAGGCCTGCGTAAGGTCGCTTTCGGCGAGCGTTCTCTCAAGCACAGCGCGCGCCTCGTCGCCCGACGTGAGGCCGGCGATGACCGCGAGCGCATTGGTCTGCTGCGAAAAGAGCCGGCGGTCACCGTTGTCGGAAACGAGTCCGCGCGCCGGCGCCCAGTAACGTGCCCGCGCCGCGGGGCGCAGGCGGGCCGCGTTGGCCCGGTGTTCGTCGGCGCGGGCCGCCGATCCGAGCGCGTCCTCCAACTCCGCCGCCCAGTCGAGGGCGAGGATCAGTTGCAGGTCGTGCGGGGCCGCCCGCCCGTCGGCGTCGCGCGGCGGACGGCCGTGCGGCCACTCGTTGGCCCAGTCGACGTAGTCCCACCACGGCAGCGGACCGAGCGTGCCGTCCTCCGTCTGATGTCCGGCAAAGAACTGCAGCACGGCGCGGACGCCAGGCAGCATGGAGCGGACAAACTCCGGATCGTCCTGATGGCGCCAGTAATCGTGCACCATGCCGATCCACCAGAGGGAAAAGCCCGGGATGTACTGCTGCTGGCGCGTCGGCGCGCGGCTCATCGTCGCCCCCTCGGGCGTGCGCGATTCGTCGAGGTGAGAGATCGCCACGCGGGCCAGCCGGCCGTCGCCCGAGTTGTAGTAACTGATCAAGGCCTGCACGCGCGTGTCGCCGGCGTACTGCAGTTGTTCGTAATACGGACAATCCATGTAGCTGTCGTGAGCGCACAGCCGCGCGGTGCGCCAGCCGACGGCGAGCAGGTCGTCGTGGAAGCGGTCGCCCGAATCGAAGCGTGCGTGATACTCGAACGGATACGCGGTGAAATCGGCCCGCAGGTCCTCGATCGTGAGGGGCTGGTCGGCCGTCTCGACGGTGAGTTCGAGGTACCGCCACGTGCGCCACCACAGCGGGCGGAAGACGCGGCGCGCGCCGCCGTCCGTGACGAACTCGTCGTGGTTGCCGATGAATTCCTTGCCCTCGACGGCATTGCGGTCGCCCTTGTCGCCCCGACGTCCACCGCGGTTGTAGAGGGATTCGGCGTACGCGAGGCGCACGCGCGCCCCGGCGCCGCCGGTGACTTCGATCTCCGGGTACCCGGTCGTGAGTTCCGCGTGGTCGAGCAGCAGGCGCGCCGTCGTCCGCGGCGGAATGCTGAAGGGGGCGGCCTGGGCGGGAAATCCGGCCGGGGGAGTGATGCCCTCGGCAAGGCGCAGGGCGGCGAGGCGCATTGGCCGATCCTCCATGGGCGGCACCTCGCGCGGCACGAGGTACCAGCGGTTGGGCGCATCGCGGACCAGGCGCGGGGCGCCACGCGAGCGTCCGTCGCCCGTGACGGACACGGCCTTCGCCCACGCGGAGTCGTCGAAGCCCGGTTGCTCCCAGCCCCACGGATAGCGCGTGCCGTCGACGATGTCGCCGGGGCCCACAACGTAGTAACCGCGCATCTCGCCATGCGTGAAATGCCGCGGCGTGTAGGCCTGGTTCCGATACGCGCGCCAGGCCGGGCCGGTGTCGAGAACCGCCTCGGCCTCGCCGTCCCCCTGGAGGATGAAACCCGTGCGCCAGGTCACGTGGCTCTCGCCGGCGTACTCGCCGTGGTTCCAGACGACGGCGGCGACCACGTTGGCGCCGGCCCGCAGCCAGGGCGCGAGATCGATGGTCTCGAAGCGCCAGTAGTTGAGGCTGCCGCGCGCAGGACCCTTGGCGACGCGCTGCCCGTTGACGAAAAGCTGGTAGCGGTTGTCGGCGCTGACATGGACCACGAAGTGCGCCGGCGCCGAGGCCAGGTCGAACGGTCGGCGCAGATGCATGACCCCGTAGTCGAACGACGGCATGCCGGGGGCGACGATCCAATGGGCGTTCCACGTATTGCGCAGCAACTCGGGGTTAATCGCCGGGGCCTCCCCGGCGCGCACCGCCAGCGCAGCCACGCAGAACGACACGACAGCAAGGAAAACGCGCAGAGGCTTCATGGGTGGCCGTCCTTTCTCTGCCGGGCTGCCGCGAGGCGCAAGCGGTCCAGAATTCATCCCGTTTCGTATGCACCCCGTCCCTCTGCCAAGGCCCCCGCCTTGCGCTTCGCCGCCTCCCGTGCAGGCTTGCCCTGCCGCCTACGGCGCTCCGGACGGCCCTTTCCCTTATGACAAGCCCCACCCTGTCCCGTCGCGACGCCGTCCGCCTCCTCGGATTCGGCGCGGCCGCCTTCGCCCTGTCTTCGCGCAAGGTGTCCGGCCGGTCCGCGCCCACCGCGACCAAGGTCATCCCCTCCTCAGGACGCGCCCTGCCGGCCGTCGGTCTCGGCACGTGGCGGACGTTCAACGTCGGCGGCGATCCAGCGCTGCGCGACGCACGCACGGAGGTGTTGCGGGCGTTTTTCGAGGAGGGCGGCGGCCTGGTGGACTCCTCGCCGATGTACGGCTCGGCCCAGGAGGTCATCGGCCACGGCCTGCGCCGGTTGGGCGTGCCGGAGAGTTTGTTCTCCGCCGATAAGATCTGGACGAGCGACGGCAACGCGACGCGCACGCAGGCCGCCGAGACGGCCGCGCGCTGGGGGCTCGCCTCCTTCGACCTGCTGCAAATTCACAACCTCGCCGCGTGGGAGCACCACCTGCCGACCTTGCGTCGAATGAAGGAAGAAGGCCTCGTCCGCCATCTCGGCATCACGACCTCGCACGGCATGCGGCACGACGCCTTCGAGCGCATCATGCGCACCGAGCCGCTCGACTTCATCCAACTCACCTACAACGCCACCCACCGCGAGGCCGAACGGCGCCTGCTGCCGCTCGCCGCCGACCGCGGCATCGCCGTGATCGTCAACCGCCCCTTTGACGGCGGCGCCTTGGTGACGCGCCTGAAAAGCCGCCAGCCGCGTCCGCCCGCCTGGATCGCGGACTTTGACGGGCGCACCTGGGCCGACGTCCTGCTCAAGTTCGTCATCTCCCACCCTGCCGTCACCTGCGCGATCCCCGCCACCACCCGCGTCGACCACCTGCGCGAGAACATGGCCGCGTTGCACGGGCGCCTGCCCGACGCCGCCCAGCGCGAACGCCTCGTCCGCCATCTCGAGTCCCTATGATCGGGGAGCTCGGCGCCTACACCCTCGACCGCTTCATTCCGTTCACCGCGGAGGTCTACTTCCGCCTCTACGAACGCCTCCACGAGACCCCGCTGCCGGTGCGTCTCGGCCTGCCTCTCGCCGGCTTTGCCGCCGTTGTCCTCGCCCTGCGCGGACGCCACCGCCAGGCGGCCGCCCTCCTCGCGGCGGCCTTCGTCGCAACGGCCTGGCTGTATCAGTTCCGTCTCTACGCGGAACTCACGCCCGTGGGCACCGTTTTCGGATGGCTGTTTCTCGCGCAGGCCGGCGTCCTCGCCGCCTGGGGATGCCTTGCCCACGCCGCGCCGGCACCGCGCTCCGCCTTCGTCACCACCGCCGGGCTCGCCCTGGTTGCGGGGGGCCTGGTCGTGTGGCCCCTGCTCGCCCCCGTGACCGGACAGCCGTGGCGCGCCGCCCAGACCTTCGGGCTTGCCCCCGATCCGACGGTCGTTGCAAGCCTCGGCGTCCTGCTCCTCGCCGCCAGTCCGCGTTGGCTGCTCATGGTGCTGCCGTTGCCTTTGCTCTGGTGCGCAGTCGACGCCGCCACCCTGCACGTGCTCGGGGCGACGGTGTCCGCAGGCTTCCTCCTCGGCGCCGCGACCTTGGCCCTCGCAGGCGCGGCACTCAAGACGGTGACCACGCGGTCTGTGCGCAGCTGAGTCGCAAGTGTTCGCTGTCTTGGGAAGACGGACACGCTTGTCCGTCCTGGGCGAAACGCGCGACCGTTACCTTGCCGACCTGCAGGCTGCGTTGTCCAAGATCGAGGCGGGCGGCGGTCGCCTGACGACGGCGATCTCCGGCATCCGCGAGTCTAGCGACGCGATCACGCGCGCCCGGTCACGAGGACGGCCCTCAGCGCCGGCCCGGCGGGGGGAAGCCGCGGGTGGCGTCGTCGAGCACGAGCACCCAGTCGAGGCCGGTGCCCGCCCCCGGCGGCTGGAAAGCCTGCTCGCCCGCGGCCGCGTATTCACCGGCTGGTGACGCCTGCCCCGTGCGCGGATTGTACCACCAGGCGCGCACGCGGCCGCCGGAGAGCAGGTCGAGACGGACGCGGAAGCTTCGTTCCACGGGCACGTAGATCATCGCATAGCTTCGGTCGGACGCGCGCGTGGCGACAAAACGATAGCGTCCCGCCCCAGGCACCGAGGTCGCCACGGCCTCCGGCACGATGAGGTCGTCGGCCGGCACGCGCCCGAGCATGGGACGCGACTCCATCAGCCAGCGGCCGTGCTGCATTTGCGCGGCGCCTGGCTGGTCGAGTGCCTCCTCCCAGTTCATGAGCGGCGCGTTCACCGGTTTGCGGTCGGGCGCGTACATCTGCCAGACGGAGTGATGGCCGTAGGTGTGGCCGAAGGCGCCCTGGAAGACATTCCAATAGAAGAAACGCCGCACGTCCGCCGCGGTCGTGTGGCCAAACTCGGACGCCTTGAAGGAAATCGGGTGATCCTCGTACGCCGGCTCGCCGTCGAGCACGGGTTTGACCGGCGTCCGGTCGTAGTCCTCGCGCGTCTTCGCGTAGCGCGGACCGAAATTAATCTCATGCCCGTTCTGGCGCATGTTGAAATCGAGCCAGTCCGCGTCGTGGAAATACTGCGAAGAACCCTGCCCGCCCATCGGGTGAAACGTGATCAGGCCCTTGCCGCCGTCGCCGCGCCGCAGGCCGCGCGCCATGGATTCGACAATCGCGCGCTGACTGTCGCTTTCGATCGGACGGTCCCCGCCGACGATCCAGATCACGTTGCGCCCGGCGTAGCGGCGGCCGAGCCATTCGCCGAAGACGGCGGCGTTCTCCGGCGTAAACACCTCCGGGCCGACGCCCCACTTCCGGTTCCATTTGTCGCCCCAGGTCGGGAGCAGGCCGACGTAGAGGCCGAGCGCGTCGGCTTGGGCGAGCACCCAGTCGACATGACGGAAGTAGGCCTCGTTGGGACGGGTCGGATCGTGGTCGATCAACGGCAGCTGTCCCTCGCGATTCGGCACGGTGAGCCCCTCGAGTTCCGCCAGCGCCACGGCCTGGATCACGTTGAACCCTTGATCCGCTCGTTTCTTGAGGTAGCGCGAAGTCTCGTCCTGGTTCAGGCGGTGAAAGAGTTCCCACGCCGTGTCGCCGAGCCAGAAGAACGGCTGGCCGTCGGAGGTGACGAGGAAGCGGCGGTTCTCGCTGACCTTCAGCAGGGGCAGCGCGGCAAAGGCGGTGGACGAAGCGAGCAGGCAAACGAAGGCAAGCGCGGCCCGCGGCAGGGAGGGGAAAAAACGCAGCATGGGGACAGGGGTTAACGCAAACGCCCGCGATCGTGCCGCCCTGCCCAGCGGGGTCAAGCGACCGGCGGATGCACAAAGGGCTTCGCATCGCCCTCGAACCTCCTCCTACTCGCCGACGTCCATGTCCCGTCTGAACTTCCAACTCGAAGCCACCGCCAGAGGCACCAAGGCGCGTGCCGGACGCTTCCGCACGCTGCACGGCGAGGTGCTCACGCCCGTCTTCATGCCGGTCGGCACGCAGGCCGCGGTCAAGGCGCAGACGGTCGACACGCTCAAGGCCGCCGGCGCCCAGGTGCTGCTGGCCAACACCTACCACCTGCTGCTGCGGCCGGGACCGGAGGTGTTTGCGAAGTTCGGCGGCATTCACCGCTTCATGCAATGGGACGGGCCCGTGCTCACGGACTCCGGCGGGTTTCAGATCTTCTCCCTGCCGCACTCGCGCGCGATGCGCGAGGAAGGCGCGCACTTCCAGAGCTATGTCGACGGCCAGACCCACCTGCTCTCGCCGGAGAGCAGCATTGCGATGCAGCGGGCGATCGGCAGCGACATCATGATGGTGCTCGACCAATGCATTCCCTCGACGGCGCCGCATGCCCAGGCCGAGGCGGCGATGGAGCTGACGCATCGTTGGGCGGGGCGCTCGTTGCGCGCCCGCGGCGACTCGCCCCAGGCGCTCTTCGGCATCGTGCAGGGCGCCTGTCACACCGACCTGCGCGTGCGCAGCGCGGAGTTTCTGCGCACGCTGCCCTTCGACGGACTCGCCATCGGCGGACTCGCCGTAGGCGAGACGCAGGACGAGCGCACGACTTTCACCGACCTGGTGACCGATCATCTCCCCGCCGACCGCCCGCGCTACCTGATGGGCGTGGGCACGCCGCTCGACCTGCTCGAGGCGGTGCACCGCGGCGTCGACATGTTCGACTGCATCATCCCCTCGCAACTCGCCCAGCGCGGCACCGCCTTCACCTCGAAGGGCAAGCTCCAGCTGCGCCGCACCGTCTACAAGCTCGCCGACGAACCGCTCGACCCGGACTGCACCTGCGACACCTGCCGCCGCTACGCGCGCGCCTACCTTCACCACCTCGTGAAGGCCGAGGAGGTGCTCGGCTGGCAGCTGCTGACGACGCACAACCTCACCTTTTATCACCGGCTCATGCGCGAAATGCGCGCGCACATCTTCGCGGGCACCTTTGCGGAGTTCCATGCGCAGCGGAAACCCGAACTCCAGCGCAGCGACGAGGACAACCCCGGGCGCCCGCCCCGTCCGGCCCGGGTCCGCAAGGCTCCGCGCCGGGGCGACTACGAAATCGTCCTCTCGCCGGCCGGCTACGCGAGCATCCGGCAGCGCAGCTCGGGCGAGACCATGCACTCGGTCAACCGGCCCGACGACGAGGCCGAGCGGCTCTACATCGGGCAGTCGGCCTTGAGCGAACGGCTCCGCACCACCGGCGAAGATGCGCCCCCGCTGACGGTGTGGGACGTCGGCCTCGGCGCCGCGACGAACGCCATGGCGGTCGTGCGCGCCTGCGAGGGCGTCCTCGCGTCCGCGGCGGCGGGCGCACCGGCGACGACGCCGCGGGCGCTGCGTCTCGTCAGTTTTGAAATCGACCTCGATCCGCTTGCGCTCGCCGCGCGCCACGCGTCGCACTTTCCACACCTGCGCCATGCCGCACCGCATGCGCTGCTCGCGGAAGGCGCCTGGAGCCACGCGTCCGGTCGGCTCAGCTGGGAGCTGTTCAAAGGCGACTTTCGCGAAACGCACACGGCGGCCCCGGCGCCGGACCTGATCTACTTCGATCCCTTCTCGCCGAAAGTGGATACGGACCTCTGGACGCCGGAGCTCTTCGCGCGCCTCGTAGCGCACTGGGCCGGGCGCGAGGTGGAACTCTACACCTACTCCAACGCGACAGCCGTGCGCGCGGCGCTGTTGCACGCCGGCTTCTGGGTGGCGGCGGGCGTCGGCACCGGACCGAAGGCGGACACCACGATCGCCTTCACAACCGCCGACGCCGCCGCGCGCCATCCCGGGCGTCCGCCCTTGCTCGACGCGGCGTGGCTCACCCGTTGGCGGCGCAGCACGGCACGCGTGCCTGCGGACCTCGACGCGCCGGCGGGAGAGGCGTTTGCGGCACGCATCGAGGCGCATCCGCAGTTTGCGGCCGCGAAGCCAAGATCCGACTGATCGGACCGATCCGACGGATCTTCACTCCCGCTCCGCGCGGCGCGCCCTCACCCGAGAAGCACGCTCGCCCGCTCGCCCGCTCGGTCGGCGACTTCCCGCAGGGCTTCGGCGTCGGGTGCGTCGCTCGTCACGAGCACCGCCTTGGCCGCGCCGGGGCGCGCCGTCGCCTCGACGCCGAGGCGGGCCGCGAGTTGCAGGCGGGCCGCGAGGTCGGCGGCGTCGCCCGCCGCTTCGGGTGCGTGGCGGTGGCGCACGGCGAGGCAGACGCGCTCCGGCAGGCCCCAGCTCGCGAGCGCGCAGGCGCCGACTTCGGCGCTGCGCATTCCCAGCAAGGCCTGCTCATCGTCGCCGGTGGCCGTGGCATCGAGACAGGGCGGCCCCTCGTGCGGGTAAACTTTGGAGACAAGAAACACGCCGGCGAGGTGCAGGAGTCCGGCGAGGTAGGCCTCATCGCGACCCGAGGGCGTGGTCGTGAGCTCCTCCATCGCCACCGCGGCATAGACGGAGCGGTGCCAGAGCACGTCGGCGGTCTCGTTGTAGAGCGACGAGGCGCCGGTGGCGAAGACGTGACGAAAGGCCGTGGCGCAGACGATGCGGTTGAGCTCCGCGCACCCCAGCCGTGTCACCGCGGCGTCGATCGAGGCGACGGCGTGACCGCGGCCGTTGACGACGGAGTTGCAGACGGCCAGGACCTGCGCGCAGAGGGCCGCGTCGGTCTTGAGCGGTTCGACGATGTCGCTCAAGTGCGCACCGGGATCCGCCATCAGCCGGACGAGCCGCATGACGAGCACGGGCGGCGACGGGAGGGTGGCGGGGTCGAAGACGAAGGCGGCGGACGCGGAGGAAGGCATGGCAGGCGAGAGAACACGCCAACGCTGGCGTCCAGGCGGGCCGCCGGCGAACCGTACCGGCCTGACGCGCTCGCTTTGACCGGATTTTCGAACGCAGATGCGAAACGCCTGCGACGGGCGGCCTGGCGGCCGGTCCCAGGTCAGATGTCGCTAGGTCGAACGGCGCCGCCAGCCGCAGCGTGGCATGCGGCAATCGTTGGGTAGGAGCGGCTTTATGCCGCGAAGGCGGGCGGACGGTGTGCATCGCGGCATAAAGCCGCTCCTACCCATGCGTACCCGTTGGCGGAACACGCTAAAACGGCGTGCGCTGCCAATTCGGGTCGAACTTGAGCATCATGTGGGCGTCGTTGCGGACGCGCATGCCGCTGCGCAGGTAGCGGTCATGGGCCACGGCGAGCTTGGCGCGGTCGAGTTCGACGCCCACGCCGGGGCCGTCCGGGATGGTCATGTGTCCGCCGACGATGGGCAGGTTGGGTCCGACGATGAGGTCGTGTCCCTCCGGCAGCCAGACGTAGTGCGTGTCGCTCGCATAGGTCAGCTGGGGGACAACGGCGCCGAGGTGAATCATCGCCGCCATGGTGATGCCCGCGTGGTTGTTGCTGTGCTGGCTGAGCGCCCAGCCGACGGTGTCGGCGAAGGTGCCCAGGGCCTGGCAGGTCGTCAGGCCGCCGAAGCTGTGGTGGTCGGCGAGCACGATGTCGACGGGTTCGTTGCGCACGGCGGGCGGGAGGTGCTCGAAGCGCGTCACGCACATGTTGGTGCTCATCTTCAGCCCCGTTTTCCGGCGCACCTCGGCCATGGACTCCTGGGTGCGGACGGGGTCCTCGTAGTAATCGAGCGGGAGCTCGCGCAGTTGTTCAGCGGCGCGCAGCGCGGTGGGCACGGTCCAGCGGGCATTGGGGTCGATGCGCAGGGGATCCTTCCCCCCGAGACGCGCGTTGATGGCGCGCATGGTTTCGAGTTCGACGTCGGGCGGCAGCACGCCGGCCTTGAGCTTGTGGTAGCGAAAGCCCCACTTTTCGCGAAAGCGCCAGGCCATTTCGGCCATGGACTCAGGGGTGAGGACCTCGCCCCAGGGGTCGAGGGCGCGGTCGCCGCGGCCGCGGTCGTCGACCAGCTGCGGGTCCGCGAACACCACCGGATGGTCGGCGGCGTAGCGATAAAACAAATACGAGCAGAACTCGACGCGCTCCCGAACCGGTCCGCCGAGCAGGTCGCAGAGGCGCAGGCCCGTCGCGCGCCCCAACAGGTCGAGGCAGGCCAGTTCGATCCCCGCGTAGGCGGCGGGCGAGGCCTTCATCAGGGTCGCCTCGAAGCGGCGGTAGGCAAAGGGATTCTCGCCGACGAGGGCGGGCACGGCGGCCTCGAGCGCCTTGGTGAGCGTCTCGCCGCCGCGCGTCTCGCCGATCCCGCGGAGACCCGCGGCGTTCGTCTCGATCTCGACGATGTTGCGCAGAAAATACGGCCCGTGCGCACCGGAGGCGGCGAGGATGGGCGGATCCGGGAGGGCGACCGGCGTGATACGCACGGCCGTGATGCGGAGGTTGCGAAAATCGCGTGCGGCCCCGGCGGGAAGTCCGGGGGCGGCGGCGAACACGTGATGGGGCGCGAGCGCGCCCGCGGCGCCAAGGCCCGCGGACGCGAGCCATTGCCTGCGATTGAGGTTCATGGGGTCGGGGTGGGTCGGGTACTCGCGTTACAGCTCTTCCTGACAACGCCCCTCGACCATGGGCGGGGCGTTCGGGGGCGCAAAAGAAATTCTCGAATCCCAGTTAACCCGACATTGTCTTGCGACATTGCGCCGCCAATCTGTTGCGATCCTGCGCGCGCAGCGCTCCTACCGAGACGCCCTCTGTTTCATCGCCATGAACTCGCTTCGCCTTCCGCCCCGCCGCATCCAGATTGCGGTCGCCTCCGCGCTTCTTTTCGCGGCCTGTGCCGCCTTTTTCCCCAAGGACGAAGCCCCGTGGAAGGAGACGCCCGAGGCGGCATCCCTGCGATCGACCTCCACCGTCAGCCAGTCAACCGCAGGTCCGGACGCCGCGGCGCCCCGGCCCGCGGGACCGCTCCTTCCGCCGCGCCATTTGCGAGCCGTCTTCCCCTCTCTCCGGGCCGACGTCCCCGACTGGCGCAGGTTCTTTCCCGAAAGGTTCGTCGTCCGCCTCGCCCCTGGGCTCGAGGCCCCCTTCCGGATGGAGCGCGTCGAACTGGATCCCGTCCGCACGGTCGTGACCGCGCGACTGGATCGGACCGATACTGAAGGCCGCCCGCTTCACGACCCGGTGTTTCTGGTGGGAGTCGCCAACCGGCCCGGCCACTGGGATGCCACCCTTGTCTTTCCGGGAATGGAGTACCGCATCGAAGTGTCGCCGGGCAACGCGGTCGTGCACGAGATTCCCATGGGCGAATTCCTCTGCGACTCGCTTGCGGGCTTCCCCCCGGGCGACGAACCGGACGGCGGAGCGGCGCCGACCTCGGCCGCGGACGGTTCCGTCCGCACGATCGACGTCGGTTTCTTCTACGATACCGAAGCTCTCGCCGAGCGCAGCCAAAACCCCGCCGCCATCGACGCCGATGGCGCAATGTACGTTTCGGCCGGCAACGCCATCCTTCGCAACTCGGAGATCGACGGGTTCGTCTGGCGTTACGCCGGCTCCTTCCGGGTGCCGGATCATCCCCGCAATCAGAGCATCCCCGACGACCTCAACCTCATGCGGTCGCGGAATCCCGTCGGCGACTTCATACGCCAGACTCAACTGCAAGACCGGATCGATCAGGCGGTGTTTCTCGCCGGGGGCGTCAAATCCGGCCCCACCGGAGCCGCTTGGATCGGCGGCCCCTACCATCACAGCGCCGTCAGCTATCCCTACCCAACTTCCTCCAGCGGAGTCCGATCCTCGTCGGTGCTCTCGTTCTACGTCGTCTGCCACGAACTCGGCCACAACTTCGGATGCCGGCACGATCGCGACGACCCTGCGCGACCGGCCCAGGACGGCGACGGTTATCATCACTACGGACACAAGTTCACGGACGATTCGACCGGAACCGATCGTCCCTACGTCACGATGATGGCCTCGGGCGGCGTGCGCATCCCTTACTTTTCGAATCCCAACGTCGTTTTCCGCGGCCATCCCGTCGGTGTACCCATCGGCGAACCCAGGGCCGCCTACAATGCGAAGACGATCGCCGATCAAAGCTCGCGGATCTCGGTCGCAAGCGACCCGCAAACGGCTCCAACGCTGATTGTGCAGCCGGCCGACGTCACCGTCAGCGTCGGACAACGAATCACCCTGAATGTCGAAGCCACGGGCGGCGTCGTGAACTACTATTGGGCCAAAAACGGCACAGGGATCCCCGGCGAGGAAGGTCCGTCCCTCGTCATCTCGAATGCTTCAGTCGCCGATGCCGGAACGTACCAGGCGCTGGCGGTCAACCTCGCCGGCCTGGCGTACTCCCGCGAGGCGGTGATCACCGTGACCACGACCGAAGCGGGCATCAATCCGCCACCGGTCACCCCCGGCACCGGCTCGTCGGGCGGCGGGAGTGGGGGGGGCGCCGCAGGACCCTTGCTTGCCCTCGCCTGCGGCGCTCTTTTCCTAGCGCGGGCGCTCCTCAAGCGGCCCGCTCAAACCTCCTCGGGGAAGGTGTAAAGCGGGGCGCGCTCCGGCGGCGGCGGGACGTCGAAGCGCACGAACTTCGAGCGTTTGACGTCGAGGTTCTTGATCGCAACCCGCTTGCCGCGCGGGATGAGCAGCGAGTCGTGGCGGTTGACCAGGGAGACAATGCCATCCATCTCCACGCTCAGGCCGCCCTCGACCACGAAGAGCAGGTGATCCTGGCGCGTGAGGGCGCTTTCGAATTCGAGGGTATCGTCGCCGGCGAGCGTGATGAGCACGCCGGTGTAGCCGTCCTTTTCGAGGAGCGGATCGAGACGGGCGCCGGATTGTTCGGCGCGGGGCAGACGGGTCAGGAGCGAGGACGTTTTCATGTTCAACGGGGGTTGAGGGTTGCCGTTTCGTGCCGGCGCCGGCCGGAGCCGGGCGTCGTCACCTGACAGGGTCCGAACTTCCTCCGCCTCGCCTGCGACCGACCCGGCATCAACGCCCGGGCCCGCGCTGCATGACGCAACAAGAACAAACCCTCAGGTAGCCTACCCCCCCGCCTCTGGAGTCAAATCGGGCGGGCGAATTCAGGTGTGCTGATGGACGCCATCAGGGTCCGTCGCCGCCGGCGCTGCGGTCCTACGTGCAGCGCAGCAAGGCTTCGGCAAGTTCCTCCATGCGCACGGGCTTGCCGAGCACCTCGCTGGCACCGGCCACGCGCCACCTCTCGCGAGCCGCCGGCGTCAGATCCGCGGTCAGGGCGAGCACGGGGGTGCGCACGACCGCGGCCCCGGCTTCGCCGGACCGCATCCGCCGCGCCACGTCCCAACCGTCGACGTCGCCCATGTGGCCGTCGAGCACGACGGCATCGAAACGCTCGGCAGCCATCCGGGCGAGGGCCTCGACTCCGCCGTCGGCCGCGCTGACGGTGCAACCGATGCGCTCCAACATGGCCGAGCCCACGCGGCGGTTGATCGCGTTGTCGTCAGCCACGAGCACATGCAGGCGGCGTGGCAGACGCACGAAGGGCGAGGTGGTCTCCGAACGCGAGGCGGTCGACAGGGCCGCGCCGAGACTGCGCCGGTTGAGGAGAACGGCGCCGGCCTCGCCCGCTTCCTCCAGACGGACAACATGACGCCCGGCCAACGTCGCGTCGGGCACACTTGCGTCCACCAACAAGGACACGCCGGCGGGCGCTTCCGCGGGCGTCGCACAGAGCACAGGCCGCGCCCCGAAGGCGCGCAGGGCCGCCACCGCGGCCTCGCGACGTTCGGCGTCCCGCAGGACGACGGCGACCTCGCGGCCGGCGAGCGGGGCGCTCAGCGCCGTCCATTCCGGCGGCGGCCCGCCGGCCTCCCCGGCCGGCAGGCGCACGCGGAAGACGGAACCACGACCGGCCTCGCTCTCCACCTCGATGGCGCCGCCCATCGCCTCGACGATGCGCTTCGAGATCGCCAGGCCCAGGCCCGTCCCCTCCACCTGCCGGACCGCCTCCGCGTCGCCGCGGTTGAAGGGCTGAAAGAGGCCCGCCAGACGGTCGGCCGGGATGCCCGGACCTGTATCCTTTATATCGATACAGATCCAGCCGGTCTTCTCGTCGGGCCGCGCGACGACGAACACGCCGCCCTCGCGCGTGAACTTGACCGCGTTGCCCGCGAGGTTGAAGAGCACCTGGCGCAGGCGGTCGGGGTCCCCGCGGAGCATGGGGCCGGCCCCGGCTTCGATCCGGTGCACCAGCCGGATGCCCTTGGCCCGCGCCGTGACGGAGAGCAGATCCACGACCGGATCGAGGGCGTCGTCGATCAGGAAGGATTCGTCCGCCAGATCCAGTTTGCCCGCCTCGATCCGGCTCAGGTCAAGCAGGTCGTTGATCAGCCGCTGCAGGATGGCGCCGGCATCGCGGATGCTCGTCACCTCGGCGCGCAGGCGCGGATCGAGTTCCCGCGAAAGCGCGAGGCCGGAGAAGCCCATGATCGCATGGAGGGGCGTCCGCAGGTCGTGACTCACCTGGGCGAGGAAGGACGACTTGGCCAGGTTGGCGGCCACGGCCTCGGCGCGGAGGCGGTCGGTGTGCGCAAGCGCTTCGGCAAGGAGCAGCTCCGCGCGCTTCTGCTCGGTGACATCGTCGAGCAGGATGAGGCGTCCGGCGGCGAGGTGGGAGCGGACGGAGAGCACGCCCGAGTCGATCGCCCACCAGGTCTCGCCGGCCTTGACGGTCGCCTGCCAGCGCGGCTCGGCGTGTCCGAGCAGTTCCGCGGCCAGCGCAGGCTCCTTCGCGAGGGCCGCCGCCAGCGGCTCCCCGAGCCGGCCTGGGTTGAGCTCGAAGCGGCGGCAGGCCGCGTCATTGGCCCGCACGAGGCGCCAGGCGCCGTCGGTGACGAGTACGGGATCCGGCAGGCGGTCGAAAAGCGTCGTCGCCGAGACCGGCACAAGGTCGAAGAGCCGGTTGCGAAACACCGCCCAGCTCAACGCGACCCCGGTGAAAGCGAAGCCGACCGGCGTCTGATCGACCTCGGGCGCAGGTCCGAGACGCAGGACGTAGGCCAGGCTCGTCACCCAAGGCGCCAACGTCGCGAGCAGAATGAGCAGGCTCTGCCGGCGAAAAACCCCGCCGAGACGATAGGTATGGCGCGCGAGCAAGAATGCCGCCGACGCCATCGTGCCGTAGCAGTACGCAATCGTGACCCAGAACAGCGGACCGCGTTCGTATAAGGCGTAGAGCAGTTCGCCGCGCGGGACCATGCTCACGTCGGCCCAATAGAGGCGGTGCCAGTCATTGGTCAGCACGGCGCCGAGAATGAAGGCGGCCACCACATAGAGCGGAAGGACAACGCGACCGGGCGCCCGCGCCCCGTCGCGCGTGTAGGCAAACACGAAGTGCAACAGCGCGACCGGACAGGCGACAATGCCGAGGTACGAGAGCTGGGAGAGGAGCATGGTCGCCTCGAGGCGAGCCACGTGAATCTGCAGCGCGCTGGTCGCCGCCCACCAGGCCATCGCGAGCAGCATGAACCAGATCCACCAGGCCTCGACCGAGCGTCGACGATGCGGCCCGACCAGAATGGCTGCCCCCAAGGTCGTCAACGCGGCCAGAAATTGCGGAACGGCAAGGAAGCTCCACTGCCAGGCGGATAGCGTGCTCACGGATTCTCCCTCACGTTGTCCTCCGCGAGGCGGCCGACAAGACTCCAGCCACAAAATTCCGGTCCGTCTAACGCGCGCATCGCGGCAGTGCTTCCGGCCACGGGCGCCTCTCAATTCGCGCCACGGCTCCCGGGATCGTTCAACACGGCGGCGGTATGACGGATGCGACGGGAGCCGCGCGCATCCTCGGTCACCGTGACGGGAACATCCACCACGAAGGCCGCCTTCCGCCCCAAGGGGGTTGCGGAGACGCGCACCTTGTCCACGCCCGGCTGCAAACCCGTCACCTGAAGTTCAAAGGCCGCTCCGTCCTCCCCCGAGGAGCCCAACGTAGGGCTCGCGGCGGCGCACCCGGCGGCGCCGCGCTTGGCGATGAAGGTGCCCGCAGCCGGCCGCCACCGCAGGGCGAGGCGGCGCTTGCGCTCCAGTACGACCGCGACGCTCACATGCTCGTAGTGGGCCACGGTCACCGGCAACGGCACGATCCGCAGGAGCCACACGGGTCGCGTCAGCAACCAGAGCAGCAGGGCTCCGCCCAGCACACCGCACCCCGACACCACAATGAGGAAGGATTCGTCCATAAGCCGGATCGTCCGATCGTGAGGGTCCGACCGCGGCGCGCCAGCGCGGAGCCGCACACGGCGCAGCCTTATAGATTTTTGACGCAAGCCGCCGGCAAACCCACGCACAACCCGCCCCGGCGCGGAAAAACCCTTGGCGCGCCCGCCCCCGGTCCGTCTCATGCGCCCCATGTCTCTCGGAGTGGTGGGTCAACGGTGCCTCAGCGAACGCGAGCCGGAGCTCGGCCTCGGCGCGGTGTCGCGCGTGGAGGGCGGGCGGATCGAGATCTCGTTCCCCGCCTCCGGAGAAACGCGCCTGTACGCCCGCGGCACGGGCGTGCTGAAACGCGTCGTGTTTCGCGTCGGCGAAACCGTGGCCGCGCGCGACGGCACCGCCTTCGCGATCGAAGCGGTCGACGAGGAAAACGGCCTGCTCATCTATGTCGGCGGCGGGCGCCGCGTGCGCGAGGATGCCGTCTCCGATCTCGCCGGCGTCAGCCTGCCGCAGGAACGGCTGCTCGCCGGGCACGCCGAGGCCAACGCCGTCTTCGCCCTGCGCCTGCGCGCCCTGGAGGCGCAGGCGCGCTTTCGCCAGTCGGAGGTGCGCGGCTGCCTCGGCGGCCGCATCGACCTGATCCCGCATCAATTCTACATCCTGCACGAAGTCGCCGCGCGGCAGATCCCCCGCGTGCTGCTCGCCGACGAAGTCGGTCTCGGCAAGACGATCGAAGCCTGCCTCATCCTCCAGCGCCTGCTCGCCGTGGGCCAGGTGAGCCGCGCCCTCGTGCTCGTGCCCGAATCCCTGACGCACCAGTGGTTCGTGGAGCTGCTGCGCCGCTTCAACCTCTGGTTCGCCATCTTCGACGAGGAGCGTTGCGTCGCCTGCGAGACGAGCGAGCCCGGCAAGAATCCCTTCCTGAGCAGCCAGCTCGCCCTCTGCAGCGTCGACTTTCTCGCGGGCAACGCGACTCGCGGCGACCAGGCCGTCGAGGCCGGCTGGGACCTCGCGATCGTCGACGAGGCCCACCATCTCGAATGGACCCCGGAAACGCCGGGCGCGTCCTACGCCCTCGTCGAACGTCTCGCGCAACGCACGCCCGGCCTCCTGCTGCTCACGGCCACGCCGACCCAACTCGGCCTCGAGGGACACTTTGCCCGGCTCCGCCTGCTCGATCCTGCGCGCTACGACGACCTCGACGCCTTCAAGACCGAGGCCTCGCAGTACGGCGAAGTCGCCCGCGTCGCCGACGCCCTTGCGGCACGGCGGCCGCTTGCGGAGTCCGACCGCGCCACCTTGCAACGCCTCTTCGCCAAGGCTCCGGCCCGTCTCGAACGGCTGCTCGCCGACCTCGACGCGCACCGCCCGGACGCCGCCGACACGCTGCTGCGCACATTGCTCGACCAGCACGGCACCGGCCGCGTGGTCTTCCGCAATACGCGCGCCGCCATGACGGGCTTTCCGCGGCGCGTCTATTGCCCGGTCGCACTCGAGACCGACCAACCCGCCCTGCCCGCGCGGATCGCCCGCGAGCTCGAGGCCGAGGAAACGGGCGCGGCCGACGCGATCCGTTACTCGTTCAAGGACGACCCGCGCCTCGACTGGCTCGTCGCCTTTCTCGAGGAGCGCCGGCCCGAAAAGGTGCTGCTCATCTGCGCCTCGCCGCGCAAGGTGCTCGCGATCGAGGCGGCCCTCAAGGAACGCACCAATCTCTCCGTCGGCCTCTTCCACGAAGGCCTCCCTCTCGTGCAACGCGATCGCCAGGCGGCCTGGTTCGCCGAGCCCGAAGGCGCGCAACTCCTGCTCTGCTCGGAGATCGGCAGCGAAGGGCGCAATTTCCAGTTCGCCCACCACCTGGTGCTCTTCGACCTGCCGCTCAACCCCGGACTGGTCGAACAGCGCATCGGCCGTCTCGACCGCATCGGGCAGACCCAACCGATCCGCATCCACGTTCCCTGCCTGGCCGGCACCGCGCTCGCGGCGGTCGCGGACTGGTACCACCGCGGCCTCGATGCCTTCGAGCAGCCGCTGCACGGAGGCAACGAGTACCGCACGGCCTTCCGCCAGCGCGTACTCGACCTCGTGCTCGCCCCGCCGACGGCGAGGCGCCCCAACCCGGCCGCCGCCTTGGAGGCGTTGATCGTGGAGACCGCCGCCTTCCGCAAAGATCTGCAGGCCCGCCTGCACGAGGGGCGCGACCGCCTGCTCGAGCTCAACTCCTTCGATCCCGCCGCCGCTGAACGCGTGCTTGCGCAGGTGCGCGCCGCGGACGCCGATCCCTTCCCCCGGCGTTTCCTGCTCGCGCTGCTCGATCACTTTGGCGTGCGCATCAAGGAGTACGAGGACGGCGACCTCTTCCTCGATCCCGGCCACGCCTACGTGGAGCGTTTTCCCTCGATCCCCGCCGACGGCATGCTGGCCACCTTCGACCGCCGCCGGGCGATCGCGCGCGAGGACATCCACTTCCTCTCGCCGGACCACGCCCTCATGCGCGACGCCCTCGACCTGCTGATCGACGGCCCGGCGGGCAGCACGGCCTTCGCGCAACTCAAAGCCCCCCGCCCCAACCTGCTGCTCGAGGTCGTCTTCGTGCTCGAAACGGTCGCCGAGACCCGCTGGCACGTGGACCGGTTTCTCGCACCGGCGCCGGTGCGCACGCTCGTCGACCTGCGCGGCCGCGATCTCACGGACGAACGAACCTCCGCCGAGATCACCGCCGACGCCACTGACGGCGACCTGCACCGGTTTCTGGAGCGCCCGGGCTTCAACGCCGCCGTGCTCAAGGCCCTGCTCGAAGGCGCGCAGGACCTCGCCGAAAAGCGGGCCGCCACCCTGCGGGCCGCCGCCGAGGCCTCGGCCCAGGCCGCGTTGAGCGCCGAGGTGCAACGCCTGCGCGACCTGCGCGCGCTCAACGATCACGTCCGTCCCGAGGAAATCGCCCTCGCCGAGGAAAAACTCGCCCGCACCCGCGAGGCGATCGCCCGCGCGCGCCTCCGCGTCGACTCGCTGCGCCTCATCGTGGAGGCCCCGTAGCCCTCTTTCAGAACAAGATTCTGGCCGCAAAAAGGCTCAAAACGCGCAAAACTCCATAGCACCGGATCACCGCTTCTTTTGCGCTTTGGCTGCGCCGGACGTGGCGCTAGGCTGCGCCCCATGACCCCTCGCGTCCTCACCCCTGCCCTCGTTCTTGCCGCGCTCATGAGCCTGACCCCTTCCGCCGACGGCCAGCCGGCCGGATACAATTACGACGAAGCCAAAGTCGCGCCGTACACGCTGCCCGACCCGCTCGTGCTCGACAACGGGACGCCGGTGCGCGACGCCGCCACCTGGACGAACCAACGCCGGCCCGAGCTGCTCGAACACTTTTCCCGCGAGGTCTACGGCCGCACGCCCGGAGGCCGGCCCGCCGGGATGCACTGGGAGGTGACCTCGGTCGACCGCGCCGCACTCGGCGGCAAGGCCGTGCGCAAGGAGATCCGCATCTGGTTCAGCGCGCGCAAGGACGGACCGAAGATGGACCTGCTCGTCTACCTGCCGCCCGACGCGAGCGGTCCCGTACCGGCGTTCCTCGGTCTGAGTTTCTTCGGCAATCACACGGTGGCCCACGACCCCGCCGTGCCGCTCTCGACCGCCTGGATGCGCAGCTCGCGCGATCTAGGCGTGGTCGACAACCGCGCCACCGAGGCGGCGCGCGGCGCCCATGCCACCCGCTGGCAGGTCGAGGAGGTCGTCGCCCGCGGCTACGCCACGGCGACCGTTTACTGCGGCGACCTCAGCGAGGACCGTTCGGAAGGACTCGACCGCGACGTGGCCGCCCTCTTCAGCACCGGCGGCACCGAGGGACGCGCCCCCGACGCCTGGGGCTCGCTCGGGATCTGGGCCTGGGGACTCAGCCGCGCGCTCGACTACCTCGAGACCGATCCCGACATCGACGCCAAACGGGTTGCCGTGCACGGCCACTCGCGCCTCGGCAAGGCCGCGCTCTGGGCCGGCGCGCAGGACGAGCGTTTCGCGATGGTGATCTCCAACGATTCCGGCTGCGGCGGCGCCGCCCTCAGCCGGCGCCGCTTCGGCGAAACCGTGCAGCGCATCAACACCTCGTTCCCCTTCTGGTTCGCCCGCAACTTCCGCGCGTACAACGAACGCGAAAGCGCCCTGCCCGTCGACCAGCACATGCTCATCGCCCTCTGCGCGCCCCGTCCGGTTCACGTGGGCAGCGCGGAGGACGACGTCTGGGCCGATCCGCGCGGCGAATTCCTCGGCGCGAAGCACGCCGAACCGGTTTACGCGCTCTTCGGCAAGAAAGGACTCGGCGTCGCCGAGTGGCCCGCCGTCAACCAACCCGTGCTGGGCGACGGACTTGCCTACCACCTGCGCACGGGCGGCCACGACATCAACGCCTACGACTGGGCGCGCTACCTCGATTACGCCGACCGCGTGCTGAAGAAGTGACCCGCGTCGCCGGCGCCGCCCGGCGTGCACCGCATTAACGACTAAAGCCGGCGGAGACTGGCCGGCGCCGGTCGTCGCTGTTTCGATGAAGGCACCGACCCCACCCATGAGAACGTCCTTCGCCTTCCTTCTCGCCCTCCACATCTGCCTCGGCTCCGCGCAGGCCGCCGAACATCGCGCCACCACGATCGACGAACTCGCCGCGGCGCTTCCGCGATTGTCCGCCGGAGACACCTTGGTCGTCACGCGCGGCACCTACGTCGCCACGGCTCCGCTCGTCGTCGACCGCGCCGGCGCCCCCGGACGCCCGATCCGCATCGTCGCCGAGGAGGTCGGTGCGGTGGAGTTGACGGGAGCGCACGGCTTCCGTTTTGCGGCTCCGGCGGCGCACGTGGAGATCGAAGGCTTCGTCTTCACCCACGCGGCGGGACGGGCCTCCATCGGAGCGGGCACGAGCCATGTTCGTTTCACGCGCAACGTCTTCCAGTGCACCGGCGACGGTCCGTACCTGACGGTCACGGGCGACGACGTGCAGCTCGACCGCAACGCCTTCCGCCACAAGGCGACCGTCGGCAACATGATCAACGTGACCGGCGTCGACGGACAGGTCGCACGGCGCCTCTGGATTCACCGGAACCACTTTCACGATTTCACCCCGACCGGGATCAACGGATCGGAGACGATCCGCCTCGGCCTCAGCGGGTTGAGCATGTCGATGGGCCACGCGATCGTGGAGTACAACCTCTTCGAGCGCTGCCGCGGAGAGAACGAACTGATCTCGAACAAGTCCGGCGGGAACACCTACCGCTACAACACCTTCCTCGACAGCGCCGGCACGCAGCTGACCCTGCGCCACGGCAACGAATGCCTCGTCTACGGCAACCTCCTGCGCGGCACCGACGGCATCCGCCTCTTCGGCGACCGCCATCGCATCTTCGGCAACGTGCTCGAGGGGAATACGCTCGGCCTCAACCTCGGCAACGGCGGGGCCGAGGTCGCCGACGGCGCCCCGCTCACGAGCCACGACCGGCCCGACGACAACGTCCTCGCGTTCAACCTGCTCGTCGACAATGCCACCCACTACCGCATGACCCGCCGCACGCCCACCGCGCTCGGCGCGACGGGCACGACCTTCGCGTTCAACGTGCTCGTCGGCGGCGAAACGGCCTCGCGGATCGACGGACCCAACGCGGGCGCCGTCTGGCGCGAGAACGTGCTCTGGCAGGTGCGGGACGAGGGCGACTTTCCGGCCGCAGGCCGGCGGACCGGCGACCCCGGCCTGGTGCGCGTGGCGGGCGCGCCGCCCCGCCTGCCCGCAAACTCCGCCTTCGCCCAAGCCGCGACAGAGGCGTATCCGTTTATTCGCGACATCGATCCCGCGCAGGTGCGCCTGCTCTCGCCGGAGGACGTCGGCCCGCGGTCGCCGTAGCCGGATCGATGTAGCGGCGGATGTCCCCATCCGCCCCGGGCATCAGGCCCGTAGGGATTCAAACCGCGCCCATGAGGACATGGGCGGCTACAAGGTGGTGACCGCCCCCCGGTCAGTACGGGCCGCGGATATGGGCGGCGACGCGCTCGCGGTAGAACGCGGCGAGCTTCGCATGCACGGCGGGGGCGAGCGGCGGCAGGCTGCTGGCGCGTACGTTGGCGCGAACCTGGTCGGGATTGCGGGCACCGGGGATGAGCACGCTGACCGCCTCGAAGTCGAGGCACCAGCGGAGCGCGAAGTCCGCGAGGGTCCAGCCGCCGGGCACGTGGGGCTTGAGGGCTTCGGCAAGGTCGACGCCGAGCTCGAAGGGCAGGCCCGAGAAGGTCTCGCCGACGTTGAACAGCTGCCCATCGCGGTTGAAGGTCCGGTGATCGTCGGCCGCAAAGGTCGTCGCCTTGGTCATCTTGCCGCCGAGCAGGCCGCTGGCGAGCGGGAGGCGGACGATGAGCGCGACCCGGGCGGCGCGGGCCTCGTCGAAGAGCGTGTGGATCGGTTTTTGGCGCAGGAGGTTGAAGATGATCTGCAGGGACGTCACCCCGCCGCGACGCACGCAGAAAAGGGCCTCGTCCATCGACTCCACGCTCACGCCGTAACCGCGGATCTTCCCTTCGCGCTGCAGTTCCGCGAGGGCATCGAGCATCTCTCCGCGCTGCAGCACGTCCGGCGGCACGCAGTGCAGCTGGGTGAGATCGAGCGCGTCGACACCGAGCCGCCGGAGCGAGGCCTCGGTGTGCGCGCGCACGGTCGCCCGCGTGAAGTTGTCGGGCCAGCCGGGCGGGCTGAAACGGCCGAGCTTCGTCGCAAGGTAGACGCGTTCGCGCGCGCCCGGCGTCTCGCGCAGGAAGCGGCCGATCAGGCTCTCGCTGCGCCCCATGCCATAGACGTCGGCCGTGTCGTAGAAGGTCACGCCGTTTTCGTAAGCCGTCTTCAGGGTGGCGAGGGCCGTCTCGTCGGAAACGTTGCCCCAGTTGGCCCCGAGCTGCCAGGTGCCGAGACCGATCTCGCCCACCTTGCGTCCGGTGGGGCCGAATTCACGCGTTTGCATGCGCCCCACGAGAAGGCCGCGACGGGAAAAGGCAACCTGTCCGGGAGCCGGACGGCGGGGCCGAAGGAAGAGAACCAAGCCGTTGCGCCTCCCAGAGGAACGCCTATCCTCCCACCATGCCCGTTCGTCTCCGCTTTTTCGCGCTTTGCCTGCTCTTGTTCCCCGCGTCGTTCCTGTCCGCCCAGGTCAGGGTCAGCCTCGTGGCAACGGAGACGTCGGTCGCACCGGGCCGGCCGGTCACCGTGGCGCTGCGGCTCGATCACGACCCCGAGTGGCACACCTACTGGATCAACCCCGGCACCGGTTACCCGACCTCGCTGACCTGGGAGCTGCCCCCGGGCTGGACCGCCGGCGAGATCCAGTGGCCGACGCCCTACCTCGTGAAGGACCGCAAAGGGAACATCACCGGGAACGGCTACGAGAACGTGACTTACCTGCCCGTGGTGCTGACGCCTCCGGCCGACGCACGACCCGGCGACATCGTGACGGTGCGGGCGCTGGCCGACTGGTTGATGTGCGCCGATGTCTGCATTCCCGGCGAGGCGCGCGTGGCGCTCGACCTGCGCATCGCCGCCGAAACGCCGCAACCCGCAACGGGGCCAGGCGCCGAGGCGGCGGAGACCGCGCGCACGCTCCCGAAGGAGGTCCCCGGCTGGGAGATCGGCGCCACGCGGAGCGGGCAGACAGTGACCTTGAGCCTGAAGGCCGGGGCCGAGGCCCCGCAAAAGGAGCCGGCCGAACTGTGGTTCTTCGCCTCCGACGGCTTCATCCAGTACGACCAGCCGCAGACCGTGCGCCGCGGCCCCGGAGGCGAATTCCTCCTCGCCCTGCCCGTCGCCCAGGCTGCCGACCAGGCCACAGCGCGGTTGACCGGCGTGCTCGCCAGCAAGTCGGGTTGGCTCGCCGACGGACGCGTGACCGGCCTGCACATCGACGTGCCGATCGCCGCCGCGGCGCCCGGTGCGGCCGCCCCCTTGTCCGGTTCGTCGTCCGCGGCACCCGCCTCCGGACTGCCCGGCACGCTCGCCCTCGCCGCCCTCGGCGGGCTCATCCTCAACCTCATGCCCTGCGTGTTTCCGGTGCTGGGCATCAAGATTCTCGGCTTCGTCAACCAGGCCGGCAGCGACCGGCGCCGCGTGGTGATGCACGGGCTCGTCTTCACGCTCGGCGTCCTCGTGTCCTTCTGGGCGCTCGCCGGCGCGCTCGCCGTGCTGCGGGCCGGCGGCGACCAGCTCGGCTGGGGCTTCCAGCTGCAGTCGCCGGGTTTCGTGTTTGCGCTCGCGCTGATCCTGCTCGTGTTCGCGCTCAACATGAGCGGCGTCTTCGAGTTTGGCCTCGGCGCGACGGGCGTCGGCGCCGGCTTGCAAATGAAGTCCGGCTACACGGGTTCGTTTTTCACGGGCGTGCTCGCAACCGTGGTGGCGACGCCCTGCTCGGCACCATTCCTCGCCCCGGCCCTCGGCGCCGCCCTGGCGCTGCCCGTGGCGGAATCCTTTGCCATCTTCACCGCCATCGCCCTCGGTCTCTCGGCGCCGTATCTGCTGCTGTCCGTATTCCCCGCGGCGATACGCATCCTGCCGCGGCCCGGCGCCTGGATGGAAACGTTCAAGCAGTTCATGGCCTTCCCGCTCTACGCCACGGTGGCGGCCCTCGTCTGGGTGCTCGCCGGCCAGGTAAGCGAAGGCGGCCTGCTCACCGCGCTGCTCGGCCTGGTGGCCGTCGCCCTCGGCGCCTGGATCTACGGACGCTGGAATGCCCCCGGTGCGTCTGCAGGCCGCGCCCGCTTCGGCCTCGCCGCCGGAGCGCTCGCCATGGCGCTCGGAATCTGGGCGGGGTGGCCACGCGCGGCGGCGCCGGACGACATCGTCTGGGAGCCCTGGAGCGCGGAAGCCGTGGCCCGGCTGCGTGCGGAAGGCCGACCGATCTACGTCGACTTCACCGCCCGCTGGTGCGCGACCTGCCAGACCAACAAAAAGATCGTTTTCGCTTCGGAGGAAGTGCGCGCCTACTTCGCGAAAAACAAGGTCGCCACCCTCAAGGCGGACTGGACGAACAAGGATTCCGCCATCACCGCGGAGCTCGCCAAGTGGAACCGCAGCGCCGTGCCCTTCAACCTCGTCTACCTTCCCGGCCAGCCCGAACCCACCGTCCTTCCAGAACTGTTGACGCCCTCGATCGTCCTGGAAGCGATCAAAGGGTGAGACGGGAGCGGACTGGTTGATACCAACCAATTTCATTAGCGCTCGCCAGCGCCGGGCCAGGTCGTTACGTTCAGGTAAATCTCAGCGCAGCCCGAGAGCCGGACTTTCGTCCGCGGCGTTCTCCCGCCTGAACTGAGACGACACACCGCGCTCCGTCCGCCCACGACGTTCATTCGCCCATCGCCATGGCCCGCCTCTCACCTCACCGCCCCGCCGCCGTTCTCTCCCTGGCGGCCCTTGTGTCCGCGCTGATCCTCATTTGGACCATCGGGCCGGGAGACCGGGATGACGCGGCCGACCGCCTCCCCGGCGGCGGGGGGGCCACACCGGCAAGTCCGGCGACGGAAGGCCCCTCGCCTCTCCACGCCAGGCCGGCCATCGCGGGGCCGATTCCCGCCGCCGACTGGCAGCGCGCCCTTTTGCCGGATTGGGAACACCAAGTCGCCGATTGGCGCGCATTTCAACCCGAACGCTTCCGGCTGCGCCTCGACGACGGCCTGACCGTTGCCGTCCGCGTCACGAGCGTGGAGGCGGAGAACGGTCGCACCGTGCTGACGGCGCGTCTCGAAGGCGACCCAGCCGACACCGCGCTCGCCGGTTCCTTCCTGGTGGGTACGGCGGTCGCGTCCGACCGCTGGGACGCCTTGGTCGTGCTCACCGGCCTGGAGTACCGCATCGCGGTGCGGGCCGGATCCGTGCAGATCGAAGAAGCGCCCAGTCTCGCGTTCCCCTGTGTCTCCGAAACCATGGTCGCGGAAGCGGCGGCGCCCGGAGACCCGGTCTCCGCGCCGGAACCGGCGAGCGCCGGCGACAACCACGCGCCCCTCGTGGTCGACGTGCTCTTTCTCTACAACGAGAAGGCCCTTTCCGAACGCAACGGCGACACGCAGACGATCGACGCGGACTCCTCGAACTACATCGCCGCCTCGAACCAGGCGCTCGAGAACTCCACGATCACAAACTTCCGCTGGCGCTACCTCGGCATCGCCGCGGCCCCGGCGTATCCGGACAACGATAACACGGAGGTCGATCTGCGTGCGATGCGCGGGGAGGGGGCGATCGCATCGTTTGTGGGTACAACCCAGCGGGCCTACGGGGCGGATCAGGTCGTCATGCTCGTCGGCGGCGCCAAGTCCGACGCCGTCGGACGCGCCTGGCTGGGAGGTTCGGTCGGGCACAGCGTGGTGAACTACCCGTTTCCCACCTTCACGAACGGCACCCGCTCGAGCACCACGACCTCCTTCTTCACGGTGTGCCACGAACTCGGACACAACTTCGGCTGCCGCCACCAGCGGGCGGAACCGGACGCGGGCGCGACGGACGGCAACGGCCTCTACCAGTACGGGCATACCTTCCCCTACCTCAGCGGCGAGATGGGGACGGTGATGGCCGTGTACGTGGCGCCCACCCTGTTGTATCGCGCCCCCTATTTCTCCAATCCCGACCTGCAGTACCTCGGCCGCACCATAGGCGTGCCCATCGACCAGCCGAAGGCCGCCCACAACACGCTGATGATGCGCGAGAACGCCGCCCGGATGGCGGCCCTCGAGGTGGAGGTAACCCTGCCGGTCATCGTCGAACAGCCGCGCTCGCAGGTCGCGTCCGCCGGCGAGCGCGTGACCATAGCGGTCAACGCCACGGGCGGCGGACTTTCGTATTCATGGACCAAGGACGGCGTGGCCATCCCGCCGCAGTCCGCCTCGTTCTCCATCGTGAGCGCGAGCGCCGCCACCGCGGGATCCTACGTGGTGACGGTCTCCAACCGTCTGGGTTCGGCGACGAGCGACCCCGCCGTCATCACGGTGAGTTCGCCGGTGACGCCGCCGCCCTCCGCGACGGCCGGCGGAGGCGGCGGATCCGGAGGCGGCGCCGCACCGGTGTGGCTGACGGCGGCCCTGCTCGCCTTGCACGCCGCGGCCCGGCGGAGCCGGACGCCCGGAACCTGAGCCGGACGCGGTCCTCAACCCAGGCCGCCGGCCAGCTTCACGACGGCTTCAGTGCGCGTACGGCAGTCCAGCCGGGCAAGCACATGGGCAACGTGCATGTCGACCGTACGCACGCTCAGGCCGAGCCGGGCCGCGATCTCCTTGTTGGTGCGGCCGGCGGCGAGATGCCGGGCGACATCCTGCTGGCGCGGCGAGAGCGTTTCGCCGGAGGCCGCATCCGCGGGTCGGTTCGCAGCCGACAGGGACGCGGCGAGCGCGGCAAGCGGACGCGCGCCGAGACGGCTGGCGCGCTGACGGGCCTCGCGCCAGGCCGCTTCCGCGCCGGCGCGATCGCCCGAAGCCGCCAGCGCAACGCCCAGGCGCAGCCGCGCCCGCACGCGTTCGACCGAGAGGTCGCGTTGCTCGAAACAGCGCAGCGCTTCGGCGAAGCCTCGCGCCGCCTCGGTCGCCCGCCCCGCCAGCAGGTCGAGCTCGGCCGCGGCCTGACGGGCCGCGCCGATCATCTCGGGGTTGGGATTGAGCGCGCCGATCCGCTGCAGGGCCTCGGCACACCCGGCGGCGGCCTGCACCTCGCCGCGGCCGGCGAAAAACGTCGCCGCACAGGCGAGCCCGGGGACAGCGTCGTGCCGGTCCTCGGTGCCCCGCCACGTCTCGAGCAGGCCGCGGTAGGCTTCACCGGCGGCCTCCGCATCGCCCGCAACCTCACGGGCCAGGGCCAGGCCCCACCACGCAAAGAAGGTCATCGCCACGATGCCGGTGCGCCGGGAGGCCTGCAGGCAGGCTTCGCTGCGCAGCAGGGCGGGCCGGACCTCGCCGCGGTGGGCGGCGAGCAGGCCGAGCACGCCGTCCGCCACGCAGCGCGAGACGGGGGACGAGCGCCGCGACTCGACGATTTCGCGCGCCAGGGCGAGACTGCGCCGCCAGTTGCCGGAACGAAAGAGGGAGTACGCGTAGCAGCCGAGACAGAGTTCGCCGACGGCGTCCTCGTCATGCCGCCGGCAATACGAAAGCGCCCGGTTGAAGGCCGCCTGCTCGTCCCGGTAACAGGAGGCGTACTCGCTCACCGTGCCCAGCACGCGGTAGGCATCCGCCGCCTGCGTGGTCAGGCCGGCGCGCAAGGCCTCGTCGAGCGCGGCCTCCAGCGAAGCCCGGCCCGCTTCGGTGTCCCCGAGCATGCCCTCGGACAGGCCGAGGATCGTGCGGGCCTGGGCAACCACGTCGGCGCGTCCACGGTCCCGCGCCAGGGCGATCGCCGACCGGGCGGCGTCGCGGGCCGCGCTGATGTGAAGCGCAAAGACCAGGGTCGTGGCGGCGGCGAGCCACTCGGCGGCCGCCGCATCCGGGGCGCCCGCCCGCACGAAGGCCTCCGCCGCGACGCGACGCGCCTGGGCGCTTTCGACGTGGCGGCCGTCCCGTGTCAGCAGTCCCGCCAGGACGCGGGCCGCCGCACCTTGAAACGCCGGCCGGTCCTGCCAGCCGGGCTTCTCGCGCCAGCGTTCCAGCAACTCGACCGCCTCGGCCGCGGCCGGCTGCAGCGACGCGCACATCCCGAAGTCTTCCACCGCCGCCACCGCTTCCGCCTCGGGCAGGGTGGCCGGCATGAGCCGGATCGCCTCGGCGAAGCACCGCCCGGCCGCCCGATGTTGTTGTCGGCGGCAATGCGCGCGGGCCGCCGCCAGCCACCAGCGGCCGCCCTCCTCGGGCCGGCCTCCCGCTTCGAAATGAGCGGCCGCCCGCGCCGCTCCCTGCGGCTGGCGCGCCTGCCAGGCCGCAAGGGCGAGATGGGCGGCCCGACGGACGGACCACGGGGCAAGCGAGCGGACAAGATCGGGCGCGACGAGCAGACGCCACCGTCCCTCGCCATCCTCCGCCAGCCAGCCCGCCGTCGCAGCTTCGTCGACCGCCTCGGGCGTTGGCGCCAAGGCGGCCACCAGCGACTCCGCCAGGTCCTCGCCATGCAGGGCCGCCGCCGCGACCACGCGACGCGCCCCGGCCGAAAGCCCGCGCCACCGCCGGGCGGCAAGCGAAGGTGAAAGGATCGCGACAGCGCTCATGGGAACCGACGTCACCATGAACGCGGGTCCGTCTCCCGCAAGCCGCGGTTCGCCACATCTCCCGGCGGAGGCAGACGCGGGGAGGCGAGCCGCGACAACAAAACGGCCTACGCCATGGTCGCCAGCATGCCGCGCACGTAGCCGACGGATTCGGCCAGGCCGACCACAGGGTTGGCCGTGGCTTTCTCGTACTCGAAGTTCACCACGTGGGCGTAGCGGATCTCCTTCAGCGCGGCGAGCATGCCGCGGATGTCGAGCCGGCCGCGCCCCACCTCGACCGGCACGTCGCGATTGGCGCCGGGGATGGCAAGGGAGTCCTTGAAATGAATGTCGTAGATCCGGGCCGCACAGTCACGGATCACCGCCGGCACGTCGTCGCCGGCCCGGGCCGTATGGCCAACGTCGATACAGAGTCCGATGCGGGCATCGTACGGCTGCGCCGCCTTCCACGCGTTGCGCGGGCTCGGGTAAACGTTGTCCTCAGGCCCGTGATTGTGGATGGCGAGCCGGATGTCGTACTCCTTCACGAGCCGGTCGAGCAGCGGGAAGGAGTCGAGCGAGGGTTTGCAGGTGATCACCGGGAGCCCGATGGCCTTGGCGTTCTCGAACGAGCGGCGCGCGGCAGCCTCGTCGTTGGAGAAGTTGACCACGCCGGAGGCGACCAGGCCGATGCCCTTGTCGCGAAAGAGCTTCGCGACCGCGCGGCACTCGTCGGGAGTTCCGTCCCACGGCAGGTGGGCTCGATGCAGGGCGAGGGACTTGATGTCGAGCGCCTCGAGGGCGGAAAGCACCGCGTCGGCCTTGAGCTGGCGCAGCGTGTAGGAGGCCACGCCAAGGGTGAGCGTGTGCCCGGCGGCGGCCGCACGTGCGGTCTGCGCAGAGGAGCGGGAACCGGTCAGAGCCAGACCGGCGGCGGCGGTCGCCGCGAATTTCAAGGCATCGCGGCGGGAGAGGCGGGAGGAAGTCATGTGATTGGGGCTGGGGTTGGGGTTGAGTCGAGGCAGGGGAAGGAGGCGGACGGCGAACGCGGCGGGAGCGCCGGTCGAAGGCTCATCTGCCGGCCGGCCCGTAGCCGGGAGCGGGTTCGCCGTGGTCGGTGAGACGGCCCACGCTCCAGAGCAGGCCACGGGTCACGAGATCGAGATAAACGGGATCGGCCATGGTGGCGTTGTGATGCCCGAGGGTGGTGGCGAAGACCCGCGCCTTGCCGTGCGTGTTGGTCCAGATGACGATCTGCGGCGTTTCGCTCTCCACCCCGACGCTCTTGGCCAGGGGCACGACGTTGGGCCAGACCTTGACGTTGATATAGAGTTCATCTTGCGGATCGAACCAGGTCGCGGGAAACCCCTTCATGACCGGGTGGTCCGTCTCGAGACGCTCGACCAGCATGTCGCGCCGCGCCTCGTGCCGCACCGAGGTGATGCCGACGAGCTGGCGCCAGGCGTCGGTCGTCGTATTGCGATAGCTGTGCGAGGAGCAGTGGAGGATGACCGCGGGCAATCCGGCCGCATGGGGGGCCACGATGCGTTCGATGAAGACCGGATCGTCGACGAAGCCGAAGCACTCGTTGTGCACGACGACATCGTAGCCTTTGGCCCAGTCGGCCTTTTCGTAAATGCTCATCCGATGCGTGCGCTCCGTGCCCTCGTGCACGATGTCAAAGACAACGTTGGCCCGGGCCCCGATTCCTTCGCTGAGGATCTTCTTCTGGGCCTCGTAGTCGTGGCAGCAGCCCCCGGTTACCAAAAGAGCCTTGATCGGCGGCGTCGCCGCCTGGGCGGCAACCGCGAAGGACAGGCAGCAGGCAACCGCAGCGGCCGCGCAGGAAATGAGGCGACAAAACGAATTCATGGGGCGCCGGGAGCGTGATTGCCGATCGGGGCGGAGAAAAGCGGAATTCTCGCAAAAACGGACACGCGTTCGCCTTGCAAAAAGCCGGAGGGGGATCGACACGTAACGATTCAGTCGAACCGCGTCCACGAGCGGAGCGAATGGCCTGCCTCGGACACAGCGCGGCGGCGCCGCAACCACAACTCGATCAACAGGATCTGGCCACAAAGAGGCTCAGGACGCGCAGCCAATCCACGCCTCAGTCCGCTGAGCGGCCATCGTGGAGAATGATTTCTGTGTTTATACGTCATTTATGACGTTTTAATTTCGTATTCTGGATTTTTTCGCCGTTTTAGGCGATTAACTGATTATGTTTTATTCGCCTTTTATGACATATATTTTGATTTCTTGGGCTTTTTACGTCAGATAAGACGAATCATGAAGATCGAGGGGATGCTGAGCGACGATGTCGTGCTCAAGGAGCTGGGGTCGCGGCTGGCCCGGGTGCGGCTCGATCAGAATCTCACGCAGGCCGACCTGGCGGCTCAGGCGGGGGTGTCGAAGCGCACGGTGGAGCGGCTCGAGGCCGGTTCCGTGGGCACGCAGTTGTCGGGCTTCATCCGGATCTGCCGCACGCTCGGCCTGCTTGAACGGTTCGAGGTGCTCGTACCTGCGCCGGTGCCGAGCCCGATCGACTTGCTGAAGCTGCGCGGCCGGCAGCGTCGGCGCGCGTCCGGCGCGCGATCCGGCGCCGTCGGCGAGAAGCCGTGGACCTGGGGCGAGCCCGCATGAGCACGGTGGCCGAAGTGCGGCTCTGGGGCCGGACGATCGGGGCCGTCTCCCTCGCGGACGGCGAGCCGTATGCGTCTTTTCAATACGATCCGGCCTTCGCCGGCAGCGGCATCGAGGTCGCGCCGCTGACGATGCCTCTTGGCGACCGCGTGCACCGCTTTCCCGAGCTGGCCCTGCGTTCGTTCCACGGGCTGCCGGGGTTGCTGGCCGACTCGCTGCCCGACAAGTTCGGCAACGCGCTCATCGACGCCTGGCTCGCCACGCAGGGCCGCACGCCGGAGAGCTTCAACGCCGTCGAGCGGCTCTGCTACACCGGCACGCGGGGCATGGGTGCGCTCGAGTTCGCCCCGGGCCTCGGTCCGCCCCCGCGCGGCGCGCGCCGCATCGAGATCGACGCCCTCGTCAAGCTCGCCTCCGACATCCTCTCGCAGCGCGGCAACCTGCGCACCACGTTCTCCGCGAAGGGCCGCGCCGGCGCCCTCAACGACATCCTGCGCGTCGGCACCTCCGCGGGCGGCGCCCGCGCCAAGGCCGTCATCGCCTGGAACCCGCGCACCGAGGAGGTGCGCTCGGGTCAGATCGCCGCCGGCGGCGGCTTCGAGTACTGGCTCATCAAGTTCGACGGCGTTTCGGGCAACCGCGACAAGGAGCTTGAGGACCCCCGGGGCTACGGCGTCATCGAATACGCCTACGCCCTGATGGCCCGCGCCGCCGGCCTCGACATGAGCGAATGCCGGCTGCTCGAGGAGGGCGGTCGCCGCCACTTCATGACACGGCGCTTCGACCGCACCGCGGCGGGCGGCAAGCTGCACATGCAGTCCCTCGGCGCCCTCGCCCACCTCGACTTCAACCAGGCCGGCGCCCACGCCTACGAGCAGGCCCTGGGCGCCGTCCGCCGGCTCGAGGGTTCCATGGAGGCGGTCGAGCAGATGTTCCGCCGCGCCGTCTTCAACATCGTCGCCCGGAACCAGGACGACCACGTGAAGAACATCGCCTTCCTCATGGACCAGACGGGCCGCTGGTCCCTCGCCCCGGCCTTCGACGTCACGTACAGCTACAACCCGGCCGGAGACTGGACCGCGCGCCACCAGATGACGCTCAACGGCCGGCGCGAGGGTTTCACGCGCGCCGACCTCCGCGCCACGGCCCGGTCCGTATCCATGAAACGGGGACGCGCCGACGCCCTGCTCGACGAGGTCGTCTCCGCCGTGCGCCGCTGGCCGGAGTTCGCCGACCGGGCCGGCCTCTCCGCGCCGCTCCGCGACGAGATCGCCCGCCACCACCGGCTGGAGTGGCCGCCGGCGTGAAGCGACCGGGCCGCCGCGCGTTCAGCCGGCCCGGGCCGCCTCAAGATCGCGCAAGAACCGCTCCGGATCGGCCGGCGACACGACAATCGCACGATCCGCATACCGCAGCACGACCGCCCGGGCCGGGTCGGTCACGTAGGCGCGGAAGGCGCCGAGCCGTTCGTTATGGAACCGGCCCGCGAAGGCGAAGAAACCGCCGTTTCCGAAGGTCCGGAAGCTGTCCTGCATCGCCTGCGGATCCGCGACGGCCGACACCAGCCCGGCGAGCGGCAGTCGCGTCGACCAGAGCAGCCGGCGCACCCTCAGCGTGTCGCCAGAAATCCAATACCCGCGCACCGTGAAAAGCAGGGCGAGACCCACGATCCAGACCATGAGCCACGCCCCAAGACGGCCCGCCGGCCCCTCCCTCGTGGCGAGCAAGAAGGCGACCCCGGTGCAGATTCCCGTCGAGAGAACCGTCAGCCCGGCCAGGCCGCGGGACCAGGGAGCGGGATGAAACGTCATGGCCAACGCCCCGGGGTTCAGTTGCGCACGGCCCGCCACCCCGTCTCCGCGCCCGCCACCTCCGGGTCGGGCAGAATGACAAAGCCATCGACCTTCCCCGCGTAGCGACGCCCCTCGAACTCGAAGCTGATCTGCGCACCGCGCAGGACCGGATTCACGAGCGGCGTCGCCCGCCCTCCCGCAATCGCCGATCCCGAAATCTTCTGGAACGACTGCGTCAGCTCGACCGTGAAGGGACGCGGCCCGTCGAAGCGCCAGCGCCCCTCGACCTTGGCGGGGACGATCCAAAGGAAGAGGTCGCTGTCTTCGATCTCCTCGAAATGGTCCGCCTCCCACTCGCCGAGACGGAACGAATGCGAAACGATGCGCGATCCCGGTTTCAGCTCGTAGAGGAGCCGCGGACGCAGCTTCAGGTTGACGAGGGGCAGGAGATACATCGTGACGACCGACGCCTCCTCGATCGCCGTGTCGAACAGGTCCTGCTGACGGAAGACCACGCGCGCCCCGACTCCGGCCGCGCGCGCGTTCTCGTCGGCCTCGCGCACGCGCGCCGGATCGAGGTCCACGCCGAAGGCGCGCACGCCGTAGCGTTTCGCCGCGGTGATGGGAATGCGTCCGTCGCCCGAACCGAGGTCGATCAGGTAATCGTCGGCGCCGAGGTTGGCGAGTTCGAGCATCCGGTCGACCACGGCCTGGGGCGTGGGCACATAGGGAACGTCAAGCTGCACGGCGTCGATCGGCTGGGCCGGCGACGAAGCGGCGAGGCCTAAGGAGAAGCCGGCAACAAGAAGGGAGGCGGAAAGCAGGATGCGCATGAGTTGGTCCGGGTTGAAACGGGGGCGCACCGCGCAGGCTACGCGACGCACGCCCATCGTACGGCTCCGCACCGCACCCGCAACGATCAAGCGCAGAGGGCGAACGCAGCGCGGTTCGCGTGTGGAAAAACGGACGCGCAGACCGACAGGGGTTGACCGTCCTTTCGTGGGCCGCATGCTCGCAAATGTCCCCTCTGCAAGATGCCCGCGAAGATTCACCTCCGCATTCTGCTCGCGCTCGGCCTTGCGTCGACCGCCGGCCTGTTTGCGGGCCTCGGCAGCTACACCTTCTACTACGCACACGGCCTGTCGTATTTCTCCAACGACCCGCAGGCCTGCGTGAACTGCCACATCATGCGCGAGCAGTACGACGGCTGGCTGAAATCGCCCCACCACGCCGTCGCCTCCTGCAACGACTGCCACACGCCCGACGGCTTTTTCGCCAAATATCTCAGCAAGGCGGAAAACGGTTTCTGGCACTCGAAGGGCTTCACGCTGCAGGATTTTCACGAGCCGATCATGATCCGCCCGGTCAATTCCGCCGTGCTCCAGAACAACTGCGTGAGCTGCCACCAGGGCATCCTCTCCGGCATCGATCCGCACGCCGGCCACGCGCAACGCATGCTCGACTGCGTCCACTGCCACCGCGAGGTCGGCCACGGGCCGATCCGCTGACCCCTTCCCTCTTCCGCCGCAACGTCTCCTCCGCCATGAATTCACCCCGCCCCTTCCGCTCCGGCCGCACACGCGGCATCGCCAACTGGGTCTACGTCGCGCTTATCGGCGTCGTCGGCGTCGCCACCGTGCTGGTTCTCCTGCTCTACGAGAACATCGTCACGCGGAAGGCCGAGGCCACCCAGCATGTGTTCCGCGTCGTCGATGTGGACGACTCCACCGTCGATCCCGCCATGTGGGGCAAGAACTACCCGCGCCAGTACGACAGCTACCGGCGCACCGTCGACATCGAGCGCACGAAGCACGGGGGCAGCGAGGCCTTCCAGAAGCTCGACGAGGATCCGGTCTACCGCCACATCTTCGCCGGCTACGCCTTCTCCGTCGATTACCGCGAGGAACGCGGCCACGCCTACATGCTGCAGGACCAGGACGAAACGCTCCGGGTGACCCAGTTCAAGCAGCCCGGCTCCTGTCTGCACTGCCATTCGTCCTCCATCCCGGCCTACATCGAAGCGGGCATCAAGGCGGGCGTGCCCGAGGGCAAGGAACACCGCGAGGCGCAGATCCAGAAAGGCTTCGAGGAACTGTGCGCGATGCCGTACGAAGAGGCGCGCAAGCAGGTGTCCCATCCGGTCTCCTGCATCGACTGCCACGACGCCGATACCATGGCCCTGCGCGTCAGCCGCCCGGCCTTCCTCAACGGCATTCGCGACCTTGCCAAGTCCGACTACCCCACGCCGCACCTGCCGAGCATCGAGCGCTGGCGCAAGGAGGGGCGCAAAGGCGAGTACCAGCCCAACATCGACGCCTCCCGCCAGGAAATGCGTTCGCTCGTCTGCGCCCAATGCCATGTCGAGTACCACTTCAAGGGCGAGGGCAAGCTCGTCACCTACCCCTGGAGCCAGGGCCTGAAGGTCGAGCAGATCGAAGCCCACTACAACCAGGAAGGCTTCAGCGACTGGACGCACGCCGACACGGGCGCGAAGGTGCTGAAGGCCCAGCACCCCGAGTTCGAACTCTGGAGCCAGGGCATCCACGCCCGCAGCGGCGTTTCCTGTGCCGACTGCCACATGCCCTACGTGCGCGAGGGCGCCATCAAGGTCAGCAACCACCACGTGCGCAGCCCGCTGCTCAACGTCGCCCAGGCCTGCCAGACCTGCCACCGCGTTTCCGAGGAGGAGATCACCACCCGGGCCCTCCTCGTACAGGACCGCAACAAGGCGCTGCTCACACGCAGCGAGGAGGCGCTCGTCGCCCTTATCATCGAATTGAGCGCCGCCCGCGGCCGGGGCGCCACCGACGCCCAGCTCGCCGCGGCCCGCGAACTTCAGCGCAAGGCCCAGTGGCGCGTAGACTTCATCGCCGCCGAGAACTCCATGGGCTTTCACGCCCCGCAGGAGGCCGCCCGCATCCTCGGCGAGGCCATCGACTACGCCCGCCAGGGACAGATCGAGCTGCTCAAGGCCAATCAGTAGTCTTTTTTCAGATACGCATCGCCCCGGCCCCGGTCAGGGCGCCTCGCGCAGCTCGAACGCATCCGGACCGCCCGGCGCAAGTGTCAGCGCCCGGTCCGGCGCGAGCGCCAGCAGCGTGCACATCGCCAGCCCGACACTCCCGCCGCCCGGACTCGCGGCGACCGAACGCAGCTCGCCCACCTTCTTGCCGTTCTGAAAAAGCGGCGCAGGCAACGCGAGGTCGATCATCGTCGACGCCCGCACGCGAAGGAGACGCCGGCGCACCCGCCCCATCGCCTTGAGACGGGCCATCACCTCCTGCCCAAGGTAGCAGCCCTTGGAGTAGGAAATCGCCTCGCCCTCCAGACCGGCTTCGTTCGGCAGGTCCTCGGCACCGAGGTCGCCGGGCACGGCCGGCACCCCCGCCTCAATGCGAAGATACTCCACGACCGCGGTTGAGAGCGGGGCCAACCCGTCAGCCTTCGGCATCGGCCGGTCCGACCACCACTCGCAACCGACCGCCGCCCCCCGGCGCCCGCGAAACACCCAGCCGCCGTCCAGGGCCGCCCATGCGCCTGCCGCCGGCAGGCCTTCACCCATCCGCGCCCGCAGCCACGCCTCGCCTTCCGGGCCGACAAGGAAACGACCCGACCACGCCGCCGTCCGGTCCTCGATCGTCACATCGTCTGCAATCACGTAGGCTTCCAGACGCTCCTTGATCGCGGTCCCGGAGGATCCGAAACTCAGGATCCACCAGACACCCCCGCCCGCACGTAACACATAACTGTCCGCCACCACCCGCCCCTTCTGGTTCAACCACAACCCGTAGGCGACGGCCGACGCACGCTCCGGCCTCAACTCCTGGGTGAACTGACCTTGAAGGAACCCCAACGCATCCTCCCCCGTCACCCGCAGACAGGCCGCCGGCCGGTAGTCGAAATAACCAGCGATTGACTCAAGATTTTTCACTTTCTTAAAATTCTTTTGTGGAATATCTTACGATTACTTTTGAGAGATTTTGGTAACTTTGTGTTGACGAAACCTGACTGAAAGCTATCTCTTGCACCATCAGATTTTTCACTTCTCCCGCCTAGCGGGAGTTTTGGGGTAACTAAGAAAGCAAATGCCCGGTCGCTTAGGGGTAGGCGACCGGGCAACTTCTTTTCCGGATCTGGCGATCGTGCAAGACTGGCGTTCGCGCCCAGAAACGACTGTTTCCGGCAGATTCTCGAAGCACGACGCAACTTCAGCGGAAGCGGGAGCAGGATGCTCCCGCCACGGTGCCCGAACCGAGACCGAGGCTTGCCCGCCCGCCCTCGCTTGCTTCACGGTTGCCGTTTCATGCAACGCACGTCCGACATCAACGTCGTCGAAACCCGCACCCTGCCTTCGCCGGCTGCCCTCATCGCCGAGCTGCCCAAGTCGGAGGCGCAGGCGGCTTTCGTCGCCAAGGCCCGCGAGGAGATTCATCGCCTGATTTTCACCGACGACCGCCGCTTCCTGCTGATTGTCGGGCCCTGCTCGATCCATGACACCAAGGCCGGACGCGAGTACGCCGAGCGCCTGGCCCGCTTGTCGCGGGAGGTCGAGGACCGCGTGATGATCGTCATGCGCGTCTATTTCGAGAAACCGCGCACCACGGTCGGGTGGAAGGGACTCGTCATGGATCCCCACCTCGACGGCAGCCACGACATTGCCGCCGGGCTTCGCCTGGGCCGTTCCTTCCTGCTCGACGTGATCAACCTCGGCCTGCCCACAGCCACCGAGTTCCTCGATCCCATTACACCTCAGTACATGGCCGACCTCGTCTGCTGGGGCGCGATCGGCGCGCGCACCACCGAATCGCAAACCCACCGCCAGATGGCCTCGGGCCTCTCCATGCCGCTCGGCTTCAAGAACAGCACCGACGGCTCCATCCAGACGGCCATCAACGCCATCAAGGCCGCCTCGCAGCCACAGACTTTTCTCGGCATCAACCGCGACGGCGCCGCCTCCGCCGTCGTCACAAAGGGCAACCCCAACTGCCACGTCGTCCTGCGCGGCGGCGCCGCCGGGCCCAACTATTCCTCCGAGCACATCGCCCAGACCGAGGCCATTCTCGCGAAGGCGGGTCTGCCGCAGTCGATCCTCGTCGACGCCTCCCACGACAACTCCGCCAAGCAGCCCCAGCGCCAGCCCGAAGTCATGCGCGCCTTGCTCGCGCAAATCGCCGCCGGCAACCGTTCCATCATGGGCGCCATGGTCGAAAGCAACCTCGAGGCCGGCAACCAGTCCTTCCCGCAACCGAAGGACAAGCTGCGCTATGGCGTCAGCATCACCGATGGCTGCATCGACTGGACGACGACCGAGGGCATGATTCGCGAAATCCACGCCGCCCTCGCCCCGCGTTTCGCGGGCGCCTGAGCGCGGCCCCCCGGACCGCGCTCACCCTTCCGTACGTCTTCTCAACAGCAGGGCGCGCGGCGAGATGCCGTGCACGGCCTTGAAATTGCGGCTGAAGTGGTAGGGGTCGTCGTAGCCAACGCGCTCCGCCGCCTCCTTCACGAGACCGCCGTGCTCGATCAGGTGCTCGGCCGCCAGTGTCATTTTCCGACGCAACAGGTATTGATAGGGGCTCGTGCCCTGAAACCGCCGGAAAAGACGGCAGACGCTCGAAGCCTCCAGGCCGGCCCGTGCGGCGATCTGCTCGAGCGTGCCGAGACGCTCCGCATGCGCGTCGATCAGCGCCTTGCAGCGCAGGAAGGTGTCGCGCGACGGGTCGACGCCCCGCGCCGCCGGCCCCGCCGCCTCCTCGATGCGCAGCAGCAGCAGCTCGAACAGCGTCTGGCAGATCGCCCGCGCCTGCGCTGTCGTGCGCCGCCCTTCGCGGATCAGGTCCTCCGCCACGCTGCGCACCTCCGCATGCGCCTCGAGCCGGTTGACCCGCGCCCCGCCCACCCCGGCCGCCCGCAAGCGCGCCGCCGCGCCGCGCCCGGCGAAACAGATGAAGTACTTCACCAAGGGATGCCGCGGATCGGTGTGAATCTCGCAGGGCGTATCCGGCGCGTAGCCAAAAACCGTCCCGGCCTGCAGCTCCTGTCGCACTCCATCGAGCACCACCCAGCCGGCCCCTTCTGCAACGTACTCGATGCCGTGGTAAGCATAGGCCCGCCGCGCAATCACGTAGTCCGGCCGGCAGGTCTCGCGTCCTCCCAGCGTCACGGCCACGCCGGCCCCGCCCGCCGGAGCGAGATCGAGGAAGAAGTACCGAGTGTCGGTCACCTGCTGCGAGAGCAGGGGCGGGTCGATTTTATCCATCAAGAAGCCTCCTTTATCCATTCCTTCGCCCGCTCCGCGAGTGCATACTCGCTCTCGGCCCGTCAATCCGCCCCCCTCCGCCTTCGAGCCAAGAATCTCTAGGTCACGCCGCTCCCAACGCCCTCGCCCCCATGAAGAAGACTCCCAAGAAGACCGTCCTGCTCGTCGCCAACGGCGACCTGCGCCAATCCGCCAACGAGAAATGCTGGCCCGCCCAGGCCGCGATGGAAAAGCAGCTCACCGCCTGCCTCGCCACCTTCGGCTACAAGCTCGTGCGCGCCCACCCGTACAAGCCCGCACTCAAGCACGGCTTCATCGGCTCGCAGAAGGAGGGCATGGAAGTCTTCGCGACGATCGATCCGACCGCCCCGCTCATCGTGGCCGAATCGGTCTGGCAATACTCGCACCATCTGCTGCACGGCCTGATCTCGCACCGCGGCCCGATCCTCACCGTGGCGAATTGGTCCGGCACCTGGCCGGGCCTCGTCGGCATGCTCAACCTCAACGGCTCGCTCACCAAGGCGGGCGTGAAGTACTCCACACTCTGGAGCGAGAACTTCGACGACGCGCTCTTCCTCGGCGGACTCCAGAGCTGGCTGAAGACCGGCGCCGTCAAGCACCGCACCGCCCACGTCAAGCCGCTCGCCAAGGCCGCCGTCCCGCCGAAGGCTCGCGCCGTGGCGCAGAAGATCGCGCAGGACCTGCGCGTGCGGAAGTCCATCATGGGCGTCTTCGACGAGGGTTGCATGGGCATGTACAACGCGATCGTTCCCGACGAACTGCTCTTCCCGACGGGCGTGTACAAGGAGCGCCTCTCCCAATCCGCCCTCTACTATGGCGCCACGCAGGTCAGCGACGCCGAGGCGAAGGCGGTCTTCGCCTGGTACAAGAAGAAAGGCCTCACCTTCCACTTCGGCACCGACGAGGAGACCGAGCTCACCGAGGCGCAGGTGCTCTGGCAGTGCAAAACCTACGTCGCCGCCGTGCGCCTCGCCGACGAGTTCGGCTGCGAGACGATCGGCATCCAGTACCAGCAGGGACTGAAGGACCTCTTGCCCGCCTCCGACCTCGTCGAGGGCACGCTCAACTCCACCGAACGCCCGCCGGTCAAACGCGCCGACGGCTCGGTCATCCGCGACGGCGAGCCGATCCCGCACTTCAACGAGGTCGACGAATGCGCGGGCCTCGACGGGCTCTTCACCGACCGCGTGCACAAGGCCCTCGGCCAGCCGCGCGCGAACACGTTGCACGACCTGCGCTGGGGCGATTGGGACAAGTCCGGCACCACCTCCGACTACGTCTGGGTCTTCCTGATCTCCGGCAGCGCGCCCGCCGATCACCATGTGGGCGGCTGGGCGGGCAGCGACTCCCACCGCCAGCCCAACATGTACTTCCGCCTCGGCGGCGGCACCTTGCGTGGCATCGCGAAGCCGGGCGAGATCGTCTGGAGCCGCGTCTTCCTCGAGAACGGCAAACTCAAGATGGACCTCGGCCGCGCCAAGGTCATCGAACTGCCCAAGGAGGAGACCGAGCGCCGCTGGCAGGAAACGACGCCGCAGTGGCCGATCATGCACGCGGTCACCTACGGCGTGACGCGCGACCAGATGATGGCCCGCCACAAGGCCAACCACATCCAGGTCGCCTACGCCCACTCCGCGAAGGAGGCCGACCTGGCGATGTACGCCAAGGCCGCCCTCGCCGCCGAACTCGGCCTCGAGGTCTCCCTCTGCGGCACGAAGGCGGACGGCAAGGCGTTCTGAGGTCGGCACTCCCGACGTCGGTTGCAATTCGCAAGGCCGGCCTGCCAAGTAGACGCCGGGACAGACATCGACCCTCTCCCGGAAAGCACGTCGGCTCAACCCAGCCCGAGCTGCTTGCTGATGTGGTTCACCACCATGCAGTGCTCGACCTGCGGGCTGAACAGGATCATCTCCACATCCTGATCAGCACGGACCGAATGGCCGGGGGGCCAATAAAACAGGTCGTTGGCCGAGACCGTTTCTTCGCGACCATCCGTATAGGTCACCGTGATCTTGCCGGCGATCATGTAGCCCCAATGCGGCGAGTGGCAGCAATCGGAAACAAGACCTTTGAGCAAAGGGGCGATGTCCGTACCCTGCTTCAGGGAAAAATACTCCCCGGCAATCTTTCCGTAGCCGGTGGCGTCTCCAAAATCGAGTTGCTGGCGGGCGATTGCGCCAGGAACGTTGATTCGTGCGGGAATGTCTTGTTTGGCGATTCGCATGTTGGGCGAGGGGTTTGGGTTGACTGTATAAGGAACACCGGGTCCCTACGCGACCCGACAACCGATAGCGACCCAAGACTGGGTCCGCAGAGGCCGACTCAGCCCAAGTCCCCCTGCCGTAAACTCAGAAATCTAATGCCACTCGCCCCCTGACCCTTCGTGAAATCGCCCGGCCTTGCCTTCCAGGAAGTCGGCGTTCAGTAGGCAGTCTTCATTCGCCAACGACGCCGGACCATCCGAAGCCGGTACCTTCACACCGCCGCCAGCTCCTCCTGGGGGGAAACCGCGACGGCGCTCAGGTCGCGCAACGTCGTCCCGGGATTCCACACGCCTTCCACCATCGTCGCGATGGCCTGCTCCGGCAGGCCGGTCTCGCGTCGCTCGATCATGCCGACGAGCAGATCGATCGCCGTCGCGCCGATGAAACGTCCGTTCTGGTACACCCCGCTGAGCCGGTGGCCGGCCTCCGGACACGACAGCGCCGCCAGGCCGATGTCCTCGGGGACGCGCAGGCCTTCGTCGACGAGCACGCGTTCCACCAGATCGGTCGCCATCGTGACGATCACGTCGGGTTTCTCGCGGGCGAGCCAGGTCATGAAACGCCGCCGCGGAAACCGCGCGAGGTCCTCCTGATCCTCGATCAGGAAGGGCCGCAATTTCGCGACGCCGGGCAGCAGCGACTGCGCCGTGGCGAAGCCCCCCTCCCAGCGCCCTTGGAACCGTTGCCGGTGCACCGCACGCAGCACAAGGCCAGGCCGCCGGTAGCCGAGGCGATGGCACTCCGTGACGGCGCGAAGGCTCGTGAAATAGTTGTCGTTGCTCACCGTACGCAGGGTCAACGCCTGCAAGGGCACCCCGAGGCAGATCGCGGCGAAATCCTGCCAGCGCAGGGCCGGCGGCGGCGCGCCCTCGGCGAGCGGCCCGATGACCACCCCGGCGACGCCGCGCTTCGCGGCCTCCTTCGAGAACGCCTCCACCGACAAACCCTCCGGATGCAGCCAGTACTCGCGCACATCGTAGCCGAGCCGCGTGCCGCGTTCGAGGAGGCCTTCGCGAATGGCGCGGCGCGTGGCCGACGGCGAGGCCTGCCACGCATCCGGACGTTCGAGCCCGGAGATCAACGCAAGCTCGGGGCGGTTCGTCTGCCCGCGCCGCTGGCGCCGGTCGCGCATGAGCGCGGAGACGTACGGGTTCGGCTCGTAGCCCATGCGCCGCGCGAGGGCGCGGATGCGCCGCCGCAGCTCGGGCGAGATGTTGGGGCGGTTGCGCAGGCTCATGGACACGGTCGCCACGCTGACGCCTGCGCGCGCGGCGATGTCCCTCATGTTCACGGGCGAACTCATCCAGGCGTGGTGTTAAGGGTTACTGATGGGACCCGGCAACGGAATTCATGAGGTAGCCCCGATGAAAGCCGCCGGTCCGACACGCCGGCTTGAATCCGCACGCGCCCCCGCCCACCTTCCCCGGATGGACGTTCCCCCGCTGCCCGTGCACCCGGCCGGCCCCCGCCCGGGCCGTTACCGCCACTACAAGGGGCCGGAGTACCTCGTGCTCGGCGTGGCCCGGCACTCGGAAAGCGAGGAGGAACTGGTCGTCTACCGGCTGCTCTACGGCGACTTCGGCCTCTGGGTGCGGCCGCGTTCGATGTTCCTCGAAACGGTGGAGGTCGACGGCGCGCCCACGCCGCGCTTCGCCTGGGTCGGAGAGGCCTGAGTCCGGCCATGCGCGCCCTCATCGCCTTCGACAAGTTCAAGGACGCGCTCTCCGCCCCCGACGCCTGCGAGCGCGCCGCGGCGGCCTTGCGCACGGTGCGCCCGTCGTGGGAACTCGACCTGTGTCCGTTCACGGATGGCGGCGAGGGGTTCGCCCGCATTCTCACCGCGGTGGCCGGCGGCGAACGCCGTGTCGTCCGCGTCGCCGGGCCGCGCGGGGCGCCGGTCGAGGCGGGCTTCGGCCTCGTGGACGTCGCGCGGATCCCGGAGGCGGCGCGCGTCCTGCTCGACCTCCCGGAAAGCCGGCGGCTCGCCGTGATCGAGATGGCGGAGGCCAGCGGACTCGCCCTGCTGGCCCCGACCGACCGCGATCCGTGGCAGACCGCCACCGGCGGCACGGGCGAGCTCCTGCGCCACGCGGTCGAGGCGGGAGCGGACGCCGTCCTGCTCGGGGTCGGCGGGAGCGCGACGCACGACCTGGCTTTCGGGGCCCTCGCCGCCCTCGGCTTTCGTTTTCTCGATGCGGCGGGCAACGAAGTCGCGCCGCCGATCCCGGCCCGCTGGAACGCGATCGCGCGGATCGAAGGCGGCCCGGCGTCGCCGTTGCCTCCCCTGCGCATCGCGTGCGACGTGACCAATCCCTTGCTCGGCCCGCAGGGCGCGGCCGCCGTATATGGCCCGCAGAAGGGCCTGCGCGAGACGGACCGGCCCGCCCTCGAAGCCGCCACCGCCCGCCTCGCGGGAATGTTGTGCGACTACTGCCGGCAACCGGCCGACCTCGTCGAGACTCCCGGCGCGGGCGCCGCGGGCGGGTGCTCCTTCGGATTCATGGCCGCAACCGGCGCCCGCCTGCTGCCCGGCTCCGCCCTTGTGGCCGCCTGGCTCGACCTCGACCTGCGTCTGCGACGAGCCGACCTCGTCCTCACCGGCGAAGGCCGCTTCGACGAAAGCTCCCTCGCCGGCAAGGGTCCCGGCGCCATGGCCGCACAGGCCCTCGCCCTCGGCAAGCCGGTGCACGTGTTTGCGGGTGCGGTCGCGCCGCTTCCGCCGCGGGCCGGGCTCCACACCCACGCCCTCAGTCCGCCCGGCCTGCCGCTCGCGCAGGCGCTGCGGGAGACCGCCTGGCGCCTGGAGGAGGCCGTCGGCGCCGCCTTCCCGCCGGAGGGCGCATGAGGAGTTCGCGAAACCGATTGCGCCGGCCCGTTCGCAGGCTCTTGTTGACTCCTTCGTCTCCGTGACCGCCGAGGACCATCACCACCGCAAGGAACATTTCGCCCGCATCCGCCGCACGAAGCTCTTTCTGCGCTTCATGCCGCGCAAGGCCGTCTTCCACAAATACCCGTTCATCGGCCGGTTCGCCGATGTCGCCCGCAAGCGGTCCTACCTCTGGTCCTTCAAGACGCCCGAGGTGCGCCCCGCCCTCTACGTGGGTTCGATCCTCGCCTTCATGCCGGCCCTGGGCGTGCAACTGCCGGCCGCCTTCCTGCTCGCCCTGCTGCTCCGCCTCAACGTCATGGTGCTCGGAGGTCTGCAGTTCATCACCAATCCGCTCACCGCCCCGGCGATCTACTACGGCACCTACCAACTCGGGAAGGCGGTGATTGACGCCTCCGGCTTCGGACGAAGCATCGAAGTCGTCGAAGACGCCACGCCCTACGTCGCGCCGGAATCCCCGTTCGGCAAGACGCCGGCCACGGCCGGCGAGGCGCGCGTCCCGTCCGCGGACGACGCACCCTTCGAAATCAAGTGGTCGCGCGTCCTCGGCACCACCTTCAACGCCCTCATCATCGGCGGCGTGCTCGCGGGCCTGGCCGCCGGCGGCGTGCTCGACCTGCTCTGGCGTTTCGGAGCCGCCCGCGCCGCGCGCCACCGCGAACGCGTGGCCGCCCGCCGCCTCGCACGTTCCCACTCGACGCCCCCCCGCCCGCCGGCAAAGTAGCGCGCGATGTCCGGAACGTTCCGCCTGCCCCGCCTCTGCCTGCTCGTCCCGCTGCTCGCCGGCTGGCTGACCGGTTTCCCCGGCTGCGCCGCCGCCGAACGCACCCCCGCCCCCTTCAAGATCACGCCCATCGAGGTGCCGTCGCCGGAGACCGGCCCGAAGATCGAGCCGGGGCCCTTCCCCGTCATGCCCGGCATCGACGTGCTCGCCGCCGAGGGCTTTGCCGCGGTCAAGGGCAAGACCATCGGACTGCTCACCCACCCCGCCGGCGTCAACCGCGAGGGCATCAGCACGATCCAGGTGCTGCACCGCGCCCCGGAGGTGAAACTCGTCGCGCTCTTCGCCCCCGAACACAGCCTCTACGGCGACGTGAAGGCCGGGGAAAACTTCAAGGACGCCACCGACCCGCGCACCGGCCTGCCCGTGTATTCGTTGCACGGCGACAACCGCAAACCCACCGCCGCCCAGCTCAAGGGGCTCGACGCCCTCGTGATCGACCTGCAGGACATCGGCGTCCGCTCCTACACCTACAACGTCACCATGCGCTATGCGATGGAGGCGTGCTTCACCCACGGCGTCGAGGTCGTGCTGCTCGACCGGCCCAACCCGCTCGGCGGCCTCAAGGTCGACGGACCGCACCTCGACGCCGAGTTCATGAGCGGCGTCGGCGCCTTCCGCATTCCCTACGTCCACGGCCTGACCATGGGCGAACTCGCACTCATCGCCGCGAAAGCCCCCGGCGTGCTGCCCATCCCCGACGAGGTGCGCGCCAAGGGCCGGCTCACCGTCGTGCCGATGCGCGGCTGGAACCGCGCCATGCGCTGGCCCGAGACCGGCCTGACCTTCGTCCCCACCTCGCCGATGATCCGCGATTTCGCCGCCGTCGTCGGCTACGCCATGGTCGGGCTCGGCTGCGAGTACAGCGGGTTCACCCACGGCATCGGCCGGGAGTATCCGTTCCGCGGCATCGCCTTCCGCGGGAAGAACCCGGATGCGCTCATTCGCGACCTCGAGGCCTTGAAGATTCCCGGGCTCGGCTTCCGGAAAGTGTCCGTCAACGGGGCCAACGGCCAGCCCGCGCAGGGCGTTTACGTGGAGGTGCTCGACTGGGACGACTGGAACCCGACCGAGTTGAGTTTCCATATGATGCGGCTCGCCTGCGTCTACAATCCCCCGAATCCCTTCGCCAAGCTCCCCGCCAAAGAGACGCGCAGCTTCAATATTCACGTCGGCTCCCGCGAATGGCACACCGCCCTCGTCCGCGACGGCGCCCAAGTCGACTTGCCGGGCTTTCTCGCCACCTGGCGTCAGCGCACCGCCATTTATCAGCAGCAGACGCGGAAATACTGGCTCTACCCGTGAGCGACCGGGCGGTCGCCACGGCGGGAGCGGGGTCTTCGCGCGCTCCTTCCCAGGCCGCGCCGGGGCCGGAGGCGGGCGAAGCCTCGCGCGCCGAAACGGAGGGCAACCGCCCCCCGGTCCCGTCCGCCTCCTTCCGTTCACTCCCCGCTCGCCGTCGCCATCGCAAGATGTTGAAACTCCCTTGTTCGTCCCGGCGTCTCCCCTGTTAACCACAATCATGCCAAAACCCCGGAAGATCTCCCAGACCCAGATTGCGCGGGAACTGGGAGTGTCCCAAGCCCTCGTCTCCCTCGTCCTCAACGGGCGGAAGGCCGGCGTGAACGCCGAGACCTACCGGCGCATCTGGGATCACGCCCTCAAACGCGGCTACCAGCCGAAGGGCATGCACCTGCCCGCCTCGCCGGCCGTCGCGCAGCCGCGCGAGGTCGGCTTCGTCCTGCGCAACGACCTCCGTCTGCACGCGCCGAGCGTCTATTTCACCCGCGTGCACCACGGGCTCCACACCACCCTGAAGACGCAGGGCTTCACGTCGGTGTTTCTTGGATACGAGGACGACCTCTCCGACGAGCGCCTCGCGCGCCTCTTCCACGCCGGCCACCCGTTTCAGGGCGTCGCCCTGCTGGGAGAAGTCTCGCGAAGCTTCCTCGAGCGGCTTCGCCAGGTCGAACGCCGGCTCGTCGCCGTCTCCGCCCGCTTTCCCGGCCTCTGCCACTCCGTGCTGGGCAACGAGCCCCTCGCCCTCGAAATGCTCGTGCGCCACCTGTACGACCAGGGCCACCGGCGCTTCGGCTGGTTCGGCGGCAACCTCGGCCTCGGCCGTCACGAGGCCCGCCTCGACGCGCTCGAAGCCGCGCTCGCCACCGTGGGCCTCAAGCTCGCACCCCGCTACGCCATCAAACTCGAACAGGGCGACCGCGCCGAGGGACTCGAAGCGGCCCACGTGGTCCTGGCTCACCGCGAACGACGCGATTTCCCCACGGCGTTCGTCTGCTACAATTCGCTCATGGCCGCCGGCGCGCTTCGCGCCTTCCACCGCGCCGGCCTCGCCGTCCCCGGCGACGTCAGCGTCGCTGGCGCCGACCTCTCCCGGATCGCCACCGAGGGCAAACCGAAGATCACCGCCGCCGGCACGAGCCCCGAAAAGCTCGGCGAAGCCGCCGCCCGCCTCGTGCTCACCAGCACGGGCGAGGTCGACGAAAGCTTCACCGACCTGATGCTCCCCGCCCAGCTGCATGTCGGGGAAACCACCGGCCCGGCCCCGGCCTGACCGCCGGCCGGCACCTCTTCCTTTCCCGCCGGCCAAAAGGGGCGCGGGCTGGGGCGTCTTGCCCAAGTCTGCCGGCGGCACCGGATCAGAGGACCCGGCCTGCAGCGGGATTCTGCAGCGCGAGCACCGGCCACGGGCGCGACGTCCGCGCCACTTTCTAGCGCTCGAGACGCTGAAATGCGCCCCACGGGCCTCCCGTCCCGTGACTTTTGCTTGGCATTTCATAATTATTATTACTGGCTGTGTCGTGTCCTCCGTCCCGGCCTTTGCGTTCAACGACGTAAGCCCGGAGGCGCTTTTGGCCGGCTGGTCCTTTGCCCAAGCTCACCGCCGTCCTCCCCTCTTCCACCCTTCGATGCGTTCTCCCTCCGCCCGCGCCCAACCTTGGTCATGACCCCCCTTGCCGCGCCCGCTTCCAGCCGCCCGTCCCCGTTGCGCGGCGCCGCGCCCTCCCCCGACCGCACGCGTCCCGCGGCTTTGCTGGCCGCCCTCACCCCCTGCGAGGCGCGCGACTTTCTCCCGGATCCGTTGCTCGCCGAGGTGCGCCGCATCGCCGAGCGCTATGAGCACTTCGATCCGACCGACGTCTCGCCCGGGCAGTTCGAACGTCTCCTGTTCCGCGAGAACCCCGAGATCCTGCTCACCTGCTGGAAGTCGCCGCCGCTGCCACCGACGCTGCCGCCGCGCCTGCGTTATGTCTGCCACCTCGTCGGCTCGGTGCGCCACCTCGTGCCGCGCCACCATGTTGCCGCCGGCTTGCTCGTCTCCAATTGGGGCGGCTCCATCAGCCGCATCGTTGCCGAATGGGCCTTGTTCCACATCCTCTCCTGCCTGCGCCGCGCCACGTACTGGACGCTCGCGATGCATCGCGAGGACGGCTGGAAGAACGTCGCCACCGAGACCGCCTCGCTCTTCGGACGGAAGGTCGGCCTGCATGGCTTCGGCCAGATCGCGAGAGAACTCGTGCGCCTGCTCCAGCCCTTCGACTGCCGGATCTCCGCGCACGCTCCGGACGTCAACGCCGAAACCGCCCGCCGCCACGGCATCGTCGCCTGCCCCACGCTGGAGGACCTCTTTGCGGATAACGACATCGTCGTCGAACTCGCCCCGCTCATCCCGGAGACGCGCGGCTGCGTGCAGGAACGGCATCTGCGACTGCTCAAGCCTGGAAGCGTCTTCGTCAACGTGGGCCGCGGCGACGTGGTCGACGAGGAGGCTCTCGTGCGCGTCGCCCGCGAGGGCAAGGTGATGTTCGGCCTCGACGTCTTCCGCACCGAACCCCTGCCGCCCGACCACTCCCTGCGCGGCCTCGTCAACGTTTCCCTCACCCCGCACATCGGGGGCCCCACCACCGACCGCCGCCGCGACGCCGGCGCCTTCGCCCTGCGCAACCTCCAGGCCTACGCCGCCGGCATGCCTCTCGAGGCCGTCGTCACCGCCGAGGTTTACGACCGCTCGTCTTAGCATGGGGTCACTCGTCAAATGTCGCCTGCCTCAGGCCGCCGGCGGGCCAGCGGTGACCCTTGACGTTCCGACGTTTAACCTGTGACCGACCGCCAGCCCGCGCGTTACACCAGAGCGCAGGCTTGAGAGCAGGAGCGGCTTCACGCCGCGATGAACACCGTCCGGCAGCCATCGCGGCGTAAAGCCGCTCCTACGCAACCGTCGCAGAACGCAACGTATCGGCCGGTGCAAGATCCCGGTCGCGTCCGCGAGGGAACGGCCAGCCGGCCGAAAGGATAGGCTTAACCTTTTCCCTTGCGTGCGTCATGCCGGGCAGATGCGTCGCGCCTGCCTTCTTTCCGCCCCGATTTTCGTCTTTCTGTTCGCCGCAACGTTCGCCCCGGGCGCGCTGCCGCGCTCGGCTCCCGAGGCGCAGGGGCTCGCTTCCGCGGGCCTGCGCGAACTCGTGCGCACGCTCGACGCCGAGGTCGACGAAATGCACAGCCTCATGATCGTCCGCCACGGCCACGTCGTCGCCGAGGGCTGGTGGGCGCCCTACGCCGCCGGACACCGTCACGTGCTCTACTCGCTGAGCAAGAGCTTCACCGCCACCGCCGCCGGTCTCGCCATCGCCGAGGGACGGCTCGATCTCTTCGATCCGGTCCTGCCGTTTTTTCCTCACGACGCGCCGCCGGAACCGAGCGCGCCTCTGCGCGCCATGCGCGTGCGCGACCTGCTGACGATGTCCACTGGCCATCAGACCGAGCCGCCGCGCAGCCCCGACGAGATGACCGCGCGGTCCTTCCTCGCCCATCCCGTCGCCCACAAACCGGGCACCCACTTCCTCTACAACACGCCGGCCACCTTCATGCTTTCCGCACTCGTGCAACAGGTCACCGGCCAGACCGTGCTCGACTACCTGCGCCCGCGGCTGTTCGCCCCGCTCGGCATCGAAAGCCCTGCCTGGGACGTCAACGTCGAGGGCCTCACCCTCGGCGGCTACGGTCTGCGTATCCGCACGGAGGATATCGCGAGCTTCGGACAACTCCACCTGCAGCGCGGCGAGTGGAACGGCCGGCAGCTCCTCCCGGCCGCGTGGGTCGACCTCGCGACGTCGCGGCAGATGTCCAATGGGAGCAACCCGCGCAGCGACTGGGAGCAGGGCTACGGCTTCCAGTTCTGGAGAAGCCGCCACGGCTACCGGGGCGACGGCGCGTTCGGACAATTCTGCATCGTCCTGCCCGAACAGGGCCTGGTGGTCGCGATCACAAGCGGCACGCGCGACATGCAGCGCGTGCTCGACCTGCTCTGGGAACACCTCCTGCCGCTCGCGCGCGCACAACCGCTGCCGGCCGATGCGCGCGGAGAACAGGCGCTGCGGGAAACGCTCGCCGGCCTCTCGCTGCGCCTGCCGCGGGGCGCCGCCACCTCGGCGCTCGCCCCGCGTCTGCTCGAACGCACCTACACGGCCCCGCCCAACGAACGGGGTCTCGAATCCGTGCGCATCGGCGCTTCGCCCGACGCCGGCGGCCTCGAACTCGTGCTGCGCATCGCCGGCACCGACCGCCGCTATCCCCTCGCCCACGGCACCTGGCGCACCGGCCGCGCACCGGTCGACGCGGGCGCGCTCGCCGTGCTGCCGGACGAACCGGTCGCCGGTGCCTATGCATGGGAGAACGATGCCGTGCTCTCGATCAAGATCGCCGCCTACGAGACACCCTTCGTGCTCACCCACCGCCTGACCTTCGCCCAAGACGAGGTTGTCCTGCACACGGAGGCCAACGTCGCCTTCGGCCCCCGCCACCAGCCCGCCTGGACCGGAAAAGCCGCCTCCCCCTGACGCTCACCGCCCCTCGGAGGACGGACACTCCTGTCCGTCCCGATCGATTCGATGCACCGCCCCCGCGCCTACTCCACCGGGCGCGGCAACATCGGTATCAACGATTCGACTACCTCCGGCAGGGCTCCCGCCAGGTTGACGGCCTCGGCCGCACCCTGCGCGAAGTCGAAGAGCTCGTAGACCGGCCGGCCTCCGCTCTCCGGCGTACCGGGATGCGCAATGAGCCGCCACCGTTCCGTGCGCACCGTCCGCTGCCCGCGATTCCACAGGGCCACCGCCGGTTTCTGCGAAGGCAGCCCGGCGTCTCGAAGGAAGGGCATGAGGCTGCGCCCGTCCAGTCCGGCGGGCACGGGCAGACCGCAGAGTTCGGTCAAGGTCGGGAAAATGTCGACCGTCTCCACGACGGCGGAGGCCGTACGTCCGGGTTGGTCGAAGCCTGGGGCGCGGATTATCAGCGGGGAACGCAGCGCGTTCTCGTAGAGGCTGTGCTTGCCCCAGATCGCATGCTCGCCGAGCAGGAAGCCATGGTCGCTCCACACGACGACCACGGTGTTGTCCTCGAGACCGAGTTCGCGCACCGCCGCCATCACCAGGCTGACCTGGGCGTCGACGTAGGTGGTCGAGGCCGCGTAGGCGTGCCGCAGCGCGCCGGCGTAGGCGTCGTCGACATTGGGATCGCGGCCGTCGTGGGCGTAGTTGTTGTTGAACTCGCCGCTCTCGTGCCAGCTCGACACGCCGGCCGGCTTCGCCGTCACGGCCGGCGCGGGAATCGCTTCGGGGTCGTGCTGATCGAAGTAACGCCGCGGTGCCGCGAAAGGCAGATGCGGCTTGAAGAAACCCACCGCGAAGAACCACGGCGCGTCGGCCCGCGCCAGGTCGCGCAGGGTGGCCACCGCTTCGTCGGCGATCCACGCGTCCGGATAGGCGTGGTCGTCGCCGTCGACGGCCTCGAGCGCCGGGTTCTCTCCGCGGACGCGCGGGCGGCCTTGGGCGAACCCGTGCATGATGCCCTCGGCGTGCGGCCAGGGCGTGCGCGGAATCCACGAGCGATCCCACGAGGCCGGTAGCTCCTCGGGGGGCTCGGCCCAGTTGCGCCCCGTGAGCCCGCCCGGATGGTGCGTGATCTTGCCGAGCGCGAGCGTGCGGTAGCCGTGGCGCTTGAACCACGCCGGCAGATTGCCCTCGCCCCACAACAGGTGCGTGTTGGCGATCGCGCCATTCGCGAGGTGGGCCCGCTCGGTCGGATAACGTCCGCGCAGCAAGGCCGCCCGCGAGGCGCCGCAGGTCGGCACCTGCACGTAATGATGCGAGAACACCCGGGCACTCGCCGCGAAGGCGTCGAGCGCGGGCGTCTTCGCATGCACCGCGCCGAGGGCGCCGAGGTCGTTGCGCAGATCGTCGATCGCGATAAAGAGCACGTTCGGCCGCACGGCGGGCTGCGCCAGACCGCACACCGCAACGAGGAGAAACAGGACCAATCCAGGGTAACGCTTCATGAGGCAGGCGCCCATTCCGCCGCCGATTCGCCCTCGCTGCGATCCAAAAGGAGGCCGACCTCGGCGTGGCGGGGATCCGCAAAGACTCCCGCGGCTTGTGTCCGCCGGCCGGCACCCGGCCCTCCCTCCCGGCCCGTAACCTTTCCGCGCCGAATCGTTAGTAGTGCTGGGACGGATATCCGTTCCCCGGTGGCGACCTCCGCTCCGCCCTTCGCAAGACTGGGGAACCCAACCCCCACGCTCATGAAAACGCTCCGTACCCTGGCTTTTCGGGTCATGATCCCTGCCGCGTGTCTCGCAGGCAGCGCCCTCCCGACCGCCCTCGCCGACGTGGTCATCGACTGGAATGTCGCCATGACCCACTACTCCGAAACCCTGCCGCCCCCCGGCGTCGCCCCCTACCTCGAGGCGCGCGCCTATGCGATGACCCATCTCGCCCAGCGCAACGCGATCGAACTCGCGAGCAAAGGGAACGAGGGCAACCCGGGCGGCCCGGCCGATGTCACCGCCGCCGGAGCCCAGGCCGCACACGATGTCCTCGTGGCGGTTTTCCCCGACGGCGCCGCTGCCTTCGACACCTTGCTCAACACGCAACTCGCGGCCATTCCCGACAGTCCGGCCAAACTGCTGGGGCAGCAAATTGGCGCCGCCGCCGCGGCCGCGATGCTCGCCGCCCGCGCCGACGACGGCTCCGCCACAGCCGAAGGTCCGTACACGCCGGGCACCGATCCGGGCGACTACCAGTTCACCCCGCCGTTCGATGGCCCTCCCTTCAACGGCTACGCCGCCGGGACGCTCTGGGGAAACGTTACGCCCTTTGCCCTGAAGCGCGGCCATCAGTTCCGCGCCCCACCGCCGTACAAGGTGACCGACCTCAACTACACCTTCGACTTCCTCGAGATCAAAGCCTTCGGTTCCCTCAACAGCCCCGTGCGGAGCGAAGACCAAACCGCGCTCGCCTTGTTCTGGTACGAAGGCTCGACCTTTGGCTGGAACCGTCTCGCCCGGATCGTCGCGGCGCCGCACGCGCTCAGCGTGAAGGAGAACGCCACGCTGTTCGCGTTGCTGAACGTCGCCATCGCCGACGCCTACCTCGCCTCGCTCGACTCGAAGTACGCGTACAACTTCTGGCGCCCGCTCACCGGGATCCACGCCGCGGCCACCGACGGCAACCCGGCCACGGAACCCGATCCCGCCTGGCAACCGCTCTTCCTCACGCCTCCCATTCCCGACTATCCCTCGGGTCACGCGTGCGCCGGCGGGGCCGCCGCGGCGGTCTTGATCGCCACGTTCGGCGACGAGCAGACGTTCACGCTGCCCTCCACCATGTCCTTTCCGTTTCCGTGGATCCAGCCGCGCACCTTCCACCGCATTTCCGATGCCGCCAAGGAAAACGCGCTCTCCCGCATGCTGGTCGGCATCCACTTTCGCCTCGCCTGCGAAGTGGGCCTCGAGCAGGGCTACGACGTCGGCGCGTGGGTCGTGAAACATGGCCCCCGGAGCCGTTTTCGGAAAGGACCGGTCCATGCAGCGTGGCCTGAACACAACCCCGGCGATTGACCCGCCGATGCCACCAGCGAAGACGCCGCCCGAGGCCACCATCCCGTAGGAGCGGGTTTACCCCGCGAAGGGCGCGAACCGAGGGGGTCATCCCGTTACACGTTACAAACCTTGGGGCTCACTCTCCGGGGCAATCGGTAACGGCATGCCCCCTTCCGGATCTTTGCCGACTCAGAAGGATTCTCCCGCTGAGGCGCAGAGACGCTGAGGAGATTCAATCAATCTCTGCGCCTCCGCGCCTCTGCGGGAGGATGAATCTCCTGGCGTGCGGGCGCGCTCCACAGGGTCGGCGCGACCCCCTCGGATCGCGCCGAAGCGGGGCAAATGCGCGTTTATGCATTTTTGTGTGCGATTCGGCGATCGGCGGGTGCTATCACCTGAGAACCGCCATGAAGGACGACGCCGAACTGCTCCGCCTTTACGCCCGCGACCGCTCGGACGAAGCCTTCGCCGAACTGGTCCGCCGGAATCTCAACCTGGTCTATTCGGCGGCACTGCGGCAGGTGAACGGCGACACGCACCTCGCGGCCGACGTCACGCAGCTCGTCTTCGTCGATCTGGCCCGCAAGGCCCGCATCTTGATCGGCCATCGCGTGCTCGCCGGCTGGCTCTTCACAAGCACGCGCTTCGCCGCCTCGAAACTCGTCCGGGCCGAGCAGCGCCGTCGCCGGCGCGAACGGGCGTCCGATTCGATGCATGACAACGAAACCTCCAGACCGGAATCCTGGGAGCGGCTCAGCCCGGTCCTCGACGAGGCGCTCGCCGCACTCAATACCACCGACCGCGACGCGCTCCTGTTGCGCTACTTCGAAGGCCGCGGATACGCGGACATTGGCGCCCGCCTGCGGCTGAGCGAGAACGCGGCGCGCATGCGCGTGGAACGCGCCCTCGACAAGCTGCGCATCCGCCTCGCCCACCATGGTCTCACGTCAACGTCGGCGGCGCTGGGCACCGCGCTCGCAGCCTACGGCGTCGCCAGTGCGCCTCCGGCCCTCGGCGCCGCGGTCACCGGCACCGCGCTCGCCAGCGGAGGCGCCGCCGCCGCCTCGTTTCTAGCCTTTATGAACCTGCCCAAACTCCCGGCGATCACCGCCGCCACTGTCGCCGTGCTCGGAGGCACCGGCATCTTTATTCAGGCGGACACCCAGGCGGATTTGCGCGCGGAATTGACCCGCCTGCAGAACGGCCCTGTTCACGCCGCCCGCTCTCAGGTGGACGCCGAACCGCAGGTGGTGGTGGTCGACGGAACGCTCGCCGCGGAGCTTGCCGACTTGCGACGTGACGATGGTGAGTTTGCCCGGCTCGCTGCGGAGGCAGAGAGGTTGCGGGTCCAGTTCAGCCAGACCGGCGCGTCCGCCAGAGCCGACGCCCCAGCCCAAGCCACCCACTCGACCTACGAACCAGGCAACCTCGACTCGCTTCCCGCCCCTCGGCTCCAGGCCCGACCGATCTATCCCTACAACCTGCGCAGACTCGGGTTTGGCGGCGAAGTCCTGGTCGAGTTCATCGTGGATCGGGAGGGCAATGTGCGCGATGCGAAGCCGCGTGCCGCGAAAATTGTGGCGGGCAGCGACGAGTTTCGCCGGAGCGACCTGACCGACGCGGCCCCGGCGTCCCCGACCGCAGAAGCGGTGAAACTGAGCGAGTTTGTGGTCGCGGGTGAAGGCCGCGCGTCGCCAACTCCAGCGCCGGTTGACGAGATCATGTTCGACGAACTGGAGCAGGCGGCCGTCGCCGCGATCGGCAAATGGAAATTCCATGCCGGCCTGAAAGGGGGCGTGCCCGTCAACACCCGCCTCACCGTTCCCGTTGTCTTCTCCCTTCCCGGGCAGTCCTCCGCACCGCCCATCGCGCACTGATTCTGCGCCATGCTTTCTCCCCGGAAACAGTGGATGATTACGATCGGTCTGCTGATGGCCGTCGGCGCCTTGCTGGCCTGGCAGCAACACCAGACGCGCACACTCGAGACACGGATCCGCGAGATTCGCGACTTTGCAGAACCGCCGAAGTCTGCCGGGGCAAACGCTGCGACCATCGCCGCCTCCGAATTGCAGCGCCTGCGCGAAGACCGCCTCGCCTTGGAGCGCTTGCGCAAGGAGATCGAAGATCTCCAGCAGTCCGTGGCCAGCCGGTCGCCCACGCCTCCTGCCACCAATGAGTTCGCTCAACGCGTGCCCGCTTCCGCCTGGCAACACGAAGGACGCACGTCTCCACAGAAGGCCGTGATCACGATTCTTTGGGCCGGCAAGAACCGGAATCTTGACGTCATGAGTTCGGCGCTGGCCTTCGATTCGAACGCTGCACGGACCAGAGCAGAAGAAATGCTCGCGACCCTTCCGGTGGGCACACGGGAGTTTCTCGGGACTCCCGAACGTCTGATCGCCCATCTCATCTCCCAATCGTTGGATTTCGACGCGATCCAGTTTCCAGGCAAACCGGTCGCGCAGCAGGACGCGGCCGCGGCGATCCACCAATCTGGGGAGGCAGAAACCGTGGTCCTTCCCGCCGTCTCTCATCGCGCGAACGAAAGACCGTCGCGCATGTCCCTCACGCTCCAACAGTCGCTGGATGGCTGGAGGCTGGTCCTGCCCGAGGACGTCGTCGAAGCCTACGCAACACGCCTCCACGAAGGCACGCTCCGGCTTCCCTGAGCCGGTACGGAACGATTCTCGAACCGCGTCCATGAGCGGTTTCCTACTGCATCAGATCCGGAGCGCCTGGGTTTGTAACAGGTAACAGCCCCATCCGGACTATCACTGAAACTCTACCTGCAGACCGGTCACACCGACTCCGCTCGCACCGCCCCGATGGTGCGGCGTCGCCTCGCCGGAGCGCGTCGGGAAATCAGCCAAGGTTATTTTGCGAGTACTCTCGCCAAACCCTCAACGGATCCGACGCCTGAGTCCGACCACCACACCGAGGGAAACAACGAGCAAAAGGAGCGTTTGCGCGGCGTCCGGAACCGCTTGAGCCCGGAAAGGAGCCGCACCGGACCCCACGATATTCTGGAACGACCCGCCCACCTGAGAGTAGACCTCCAGACGGTTCGCGTCCGTCAGCATGTCGCTCAAGCTGGCGTAGGTGACAAAGTCCGCCGAGATCTGCGACTCCCCTTCGATGTTGAAGACATTCCAGTAGGTGGTTCCGTCCGAACCGGACCCCACGATGTTTTGGAACGACCCGCCCGCCTGAGAATAAACCTCCAGACGGTTCGTGTCTGTCAGCATGTCCATCAAGCTGGCGTAGGTGACGAAGGCCGCCGGGATCTCTGACTCCCCTTCGATGTTGAAGACATTCCAGTAGGTGGTTCCGTCCGAACCGGACCCCACGATGTTTTGGAACGACCCGCCCGCCTGAGAATAAACCTCCAGACGGTTCGTGTCTGTCAGCATGTCCATCAAGCTGGCGTAGGTGACGAAGGCCGCCGGGATCTCTGACTCCCCTTCGATGTTGAAGACATTCCAGTAGGTGGCTCCGTCCGAGCCGGACCCTACGATATTTTGGAACGACCCGCCCACCTGAGAATAAACCTCCAGACGGTTCGCGTCCGTCAGCATGTCGCTCAAGGTGGCGTAGGTGACGAAGGCCGCCGGGATCTGCGACTCCCCTTCGATGTTGAAGACATTCCAGTAGATTGCGCCGCCAAAGGAGGAAGCGGGCGCCAGGACCATCAAAGACGCCCCCAACGCGAGAACCTTAACCCGGCCAGAAAGCATTCGAATGAGCCCGTTAGAAATCATACTGCTAAAGAGCACGAAATGGGCCTGAATCTAGTGCGGCAACTTAACATTATAACCAATAACATATTACAAATACTAGAATATCTGGAGCCTTTAGAGGCCCCGGTAAAAGTGTAAGAGAAACCGACGCCCCCCTTAGATTAATCGCGTTTCCTTACACTTTGGTTCCGCTACGAATCGATGTGGTTCGACGCCGTGGAGGGATCCAAAAGGGGGTCAATAATTGATATACTTGGATCGAATCACCAGGAGAGCGCTACACTTTCGAGATCGTCTCGGGTGCCCTTATGGACTCGCCGGCTCTTTGTCCGGAGGTCGACGAGGACGTCGGCGTTCCCAGCCTGCCGGTCGAGACGAGGAGGCGAGCCTTGTCACATTCTCAGAATCTCGGCCTCGATGTGGCGTTGCTCGGCCCGACTCCGTTCGCCCACCCACCTCCTCGATTGCCCGGGATCGTTTCGCCATGCGACCAACGATGGTTGCGCGGCTACAGGGAAGAAGGAGGCAAAAGAAAGTGCGAAGAGAACGACTCGGGGCTCAACCCTGCTGGACGGCGCCCATGCGTTCGCCTTCGAGCAGGTAGATGCCTGTCGGGTAGCCATTCTCGAACATCGCACCCACCTGGAGCTTTCCGTAGAAGGAAACGGGCACGTCCATGAGCGGACGCACGCCGTTCTTCATCTTCACGACGATCCATTCGTTCATGTTGGGAACGGTGCCGTAGCAGCAGAGCGACGGATCGCGCACGAGCAGGAACTCGGTGACGAGCCCGTTCTCCATGCGCACGGGCATCATGTAGCCGGTGACGAGAGTCGACTTGCCGCTGAGCGCCTTGATTTCCTCGGGGATCTGCTCCTCGCCCGTCGCCGGTGTCGCTGTGGGCGGGGCCGACGGATCGAAGGGCGGAGCCTCGAACTTGTAGCCGGCGAGGATCTCGAAGCCGACCTTCAGGTAGCCGCCGTCGACCTGAGTGGGCTTGGGCAGGGCCGGCGTCTCCGCCACGGCGAAGACGGGCGCAAGAACGAAGGCGAGCAGGGCAACGGGGCGGAGAAGGGCGGCGGTCATGACGAAATCGAGCGTATGCTAACCAAGCCGGCGGATTCGTCAAAGGCTTCCGCCGCTTCCAGGCGCCGTCGCCGGTACCGCAAACCGAATGCCTTCGAAACGCGCCCCACCGACACTGATCGATTGAATGACGCCGGTGAAGGCCGCCCCGCGCTTGAGCCAGTCGGCCTCGGCCGCGTACAGGGAGGTGTTGCCCACGGTCTCGCCCGTGATCGGGTTCGCCATCGGCATGAGCACGAGCGTGCGCGACTGCTCGCCGTCCATGATCCAGAGCTCCACGGAGGCCATCGCGCTGCGCACGAACTGGTCCGCGTGTCCGCTCAACACGTACATGAGCAGCCGGCCGGCGTCGGGCTGGACGACGAACTCGACGTTGTAGGCGTGATCGCCAAGTTCGACGAGGGTCCCGCCGTGGGGCGCAACATGCACGTGACCGCCATGGTCGTGGGAGTGATGGGCGTGCGCGTGGTCGTGTTTCTTGCAACCGCCGAGAACGGCGAGGGCGGCGAGGGAGCCGAGAAGGAGGTAGGTTTTCATGGGAAATTCTGGGAGGACGGACATGCCAATCTTTCTCTTAAGTCTTGATCTTTCTCTTTCTCCTCCTGGTACGAATCCGGTTTCGGAAGAACGAGAAAGATTAAGATTCAAGAGAAAGAATCGAGGCGCTCACGACACCGGGGCGATGGTCTCGGCCACCGGGACGCGGTAGGCCTTGAAGGCCGGAACGATGCCGCCGAATGCGCAGAGGCCGACGAGGACGGCGGGCGTCCAGGCGAAGACCGGCTGCCATTTCCAGGGGTCGATGACGACGCCCGTCTGTTCCTGGATGAGGGCGCCGACGCCGCTCGCGAGCACCCCGTAAACAGCGAAGCCGAGGCCGGCGCCAAGCATGCCGATGACCGTAGCCTCGCCCACCACGGCGCCGAAGACGGTGCGGCGACGGGCGCCGAGCGCGCGCAGGATGGCGATGTCGCGCTGACGCGCGCTCATGGAGTTGTAGATGCTCACGAGCACCGAGCCGGCGGCGACGATCGCCACGAGGGCCGCGAGCAGCGTGAGCACCTGGTCGAACCAGCCGATCTTGTTGAAGAGGTCGGCGACGATCGCACCGATCGGATAGGCAAAGGTAAGCTTGTCGCCCTGCCGGTTGATCATCAGGTCGAGCATCATGCCGGCCGTGGGGGCGCGCAGCTGGATGAGGACGGCGCTGACGTCGGTGGCGGCGCGCGGGTCGTGTCCGGCCATGGTCTGGACGCCGGAAAGCGGGATCCAGATGACGCGATCCGCAGGGGAACTGGTTGGCGCGAGGATGCCCGTGATCGTATAGACCTCCTCGTGCTGGGTGTTGGGGTCGAACGCGAGCCCGTGATAGGGACGGAAGGTATCGCCGACCTTCCAGCCAAGCTTGCGGGCGGCGAAGGCACCGACGACGGCCTCGCGAGCGCCGTCATTGAAGAGGCGGCCCTGGGCCATTTCGTACTTTTTCCCGGGTACGTACTCGATGTCGGTGAACAGGCGCGGGAGTGTGCCGACGATGCGCCAGCCGTAATAGTTGTCGCCGACGGCGATCGGGATGGCGGCCTTCACCGCGGGGTGGCGCGAGATCATCGCGACGTCGGCGGCGGAGACGTTGCCCGGAGAGGCCTCGAGGTGGAAGATCGCGTTGAGCACGAGCTGTGTCTTCGAGCTGCGCGCGCCGAGCACGGCATCGAAGCCGGAGTTGGTCTGCGCAAAGACGGCCTGGGACTGGGTCTTGATCACCCAGACGGCGAGCAGGAGCCCGCCGGCGAGGGCGATGCTGCCGGCAGTGACGAGCGTGGACAGCGCATGCTGGCGCAGGCTGCGGTAGATGAGGTTCCAGAGGGTCATGCGGCCACCTCCCCGGCGCGGTTGAGCGCGGCGAAATCCTGGACCTGGTCAAACTGGGAGAGGACCTCTTCGTCGTGGCTCACGAGCAGGAGGGCCGCGCCCGTCTCGCGGCTGACCTCGCGGATGAGGGCGAGCGCCTCGCGGGCGTTGCGGCGGTCGAGGTTGCCGGTGGGCTCGTCGGCGAGCACGAGGGCGGGATGGTTGGCCAGCGCGCGGGCGACAGCAACGCGCTGTTGTTGTCCGGTGGAGAGCTGCCGCGGGTAATGGCCGAGCTTGTCGCCGAGCCCCACGCGCTGGAGCAACGCGCCGGCGCGACCGCGGTCCGCCCCCGGCCCGAAGGCCATGCCGAGCAGGACGTTCTCGAGGACCGTGTGGCCCTGGAGCAGGTTGAACGTCTGGAAAATGTAGCCCAGCGACCGCGCGCGCAGGCGGTCGCGCGCGGCCTCCTTGAGGGCGGTCACCTCGGTGTCGCCGATGACGATGCGTCCCGCATCGGCCTCGAGGATGCCGGCGATGAGGTTGAGGAAGGTCGTCTTGCCGGAGCCGCTCTCACCGCGCAGGGCCAGCTGGGCGCCGGCCGCAAGGGAGAAGGAAGGGACGTCGACGATGCGTCGGCGTCCGGCACCGCCGGGGTTGGGGTAGGACTTCTGCAAGTCGGTGATCGCGAGCATGCGGCGCAGACCGTAGCAGAAGAACGCGTTACGGACAAGCGAAGCAGGCCGGATTGTCAGCGGCGTATCCGCATGAGGATCTGGAGCACGTACCAGAGCAGCAGCATGACCCCGGCGAAAAGAGCCAGCGAGGCTGCGACATGCTGGCCGGGCCTGTAATGGTGGATGATGTTCGAGGTCGTGTGCAGAATCGAGCCGGCAGCGAAGAGGACCATCGCGCCGGAGAAGAAGAGCCCGAGGTTGAACCCGAACAGGATGCTGCAGACAATGACGCCCATCGCGACAAAGCCGCCGACGGTGAGAACCCCGCGCAGAAACGAAAAGTCCTTCCGCGTCATGAAGGCGGTCGCGGTCAGGCCGGCGAAGAGCAGTCCCGTAATAATGCCGGCCATAGGGATGACATCGGGCGAGCTGTGGTACGCGGCCATGAACATCAGAGGCAGAAAAATCACCGCCTGCGCGGCCGTGTAGAGCGCGAGGCCCAGATATTGCATGGCCGGGCCCGCCTCGGACCGGGCCCACTTGTCAGCAAGCCACGACACCCCCATAAAACAGCCAAGCACCACCAGCCAGCTGTACTGGCCGCCCAGCATCAGGCCAGCCAGTTTGTATCCGAGTTCCGAATGCAACAGCAGGTACTCCAGCACGACAAACCCGAGAATGGCCCCGGCAAGGTGCAGATAGGTCTGACGGATGAACCGGGCGCGGTCCGCCGAGGGGGCATCGGCCACGGTGACGAAGGGATTGCCGGTCGAATAGGTGTTCATGGTTCCAAGGGAGGGTTGAGGACGCGCTTATTGGGATGGGGACGGTCCGGCCGGGAAGTCCGGCGACGGTGCGGTGGGGCGAAAGCAATCAACGCAATGGCCGACTCAATGATTGAGTCGCTGCTTCTGCCGCGCCTCGACCAGCGTTCTATCGAAACGATCTACAGTAAACTTACAGCCGAGTTCGGATTCTGCCGCCTGTCGAAGGACCCAATTGCCGTGGCCGAGCGGATCATAAAGCGGTCGCGAATCCAGAACTCAGCGGAAGGCGAGATCGCAAGGGAGCTGGTTGCCGACCAGGGAACAATCGATCGTATCGGCGCGGCAAACTATGATCGCTTGGCAAGCCTTCTCGATAGATGGGAGCACCAGGGTTGAAGAGACCCAGGAAGAATCTTGGTCGATGATGGGGAATATGCGGGTTAATCGTTGATCGTTTCCGTCCCTCCTGACCCTTGCGGTACCCGCTCTTTACAGTCCGAAGAAGAGCTGCAGGACGAGCCGGGCACACACCTTTATCTCGATCCAAAAGAATCCGAGCGCGAAGCCGATGGGGAGGGCGACGATGGAGGCAATGAGCCCGACGCCTGCGTGAACCATGCTTCCCAGTTTGAACGTGGCAGCACAGAGAAGAATGGCGAACGTGAGTCCCAGGGCCCAGCGCATTCCCAGCTCCATGCCTTCGCCAAGGGCCTCAGCCTTCGACCAGAATGTTCGCTTGGATTTCATTTTCTCTGCCAACTTCCTCCGCGCGCCTCGGCGGCCTTCTGTGAACTTGGATCGGTGTCTGAGACCAGGGGACGGTGGACTCGGGACGGCAGGCGGCGGATCGTGCGGACTGCGGTGGTAGGAGCGGCTTTATGCCGCGATGGCTTGGTCGTCGCAGGGTTTCCATCGCGGCATAAAGCCGCTCCTACTTTCGGATTACTCGGCCTTCTTCGTCCGCGAACGGCCGCCGCCGCGGCGGGCGGGCTTGTTCTTGGCGTTGAGCCAGAGGGAGCCGTCCTTCAGATTGCGGTTTACCCAGACGATCTCGGGACCGTGTTCGACGTAGGTCGGCTTGTCCTCGGCGCTGGCGGGGATCGTGAGGCCGGCGGCGGCGAGCAGGGCGGCGAAGTCGTCGTCGGACTTCTCCAGGCTCCGCTGCAGGAAACCGAGTTCGCCCGAGGCGCCGCTGCCGCGCTTGTTGGGCTTCAATAAACCGCGCAGGGCGACAAGCCCGGGATCGGCGCCTTCGACAACGGGCGCCGCAGTCGCTTCGCCGGATGAGGCGGCCTCGGCGGCTTCGTCCTCGGCATCTTCGGCCGGCGCAGCCGTCTCGCTTTCGGAAGCGGCGACGGTTTCGCCACCGGCTTCGGGTGCGGCCGGAGCCGGAGGCGCCGAGGAAGGCGCCTCGGCGGAAGTGACGACCGACGTCTCGGGAGCGATCTCGCCGGGCGGCGGCGCCTCGGCCGCGGACGCTTCCTGCGAGGTATCCGCGGGCGCCCCGGCTTCGGCGGCGGGCGCGGCGCCTTCGCGGCGCTCGCGACCGTTGATCCAGATGCCGCCTCGACCGTCCTTGTTGAGCCAATACTCGAAGGCTCCGATGGTCACGTAATCGGGTTTGCCGCCGGATTTCTCCGGAGCGACGAGTCCCTGGGCGGCCAGCGCGGCGACGAGGTCGGCTTCGCTGCGCTTGAGGGCCTTCGCGAGAAAGCTGGTGGTACCGGAGACGCCGGGGCCGCGACGGTTGCGGCGCATGAGCGGGCGGAGCTTGGCCAGCAGGGCCTCGCCCTCGGGCAGCGGCTCGGCGGAGGCGGCGGGGGCCTCCTCGGCGGCCTTCGGTTCGGATTCGGCCTTGCGCGCCTCGCGCTCGGCCCGCTCGGCGCGGTCGCGCTCCTTGCGGGACGGCGGCGGCTCGGACTTCTTCGCGGCCTCGGCCGCCTCGGCATTGAGCTCCTGCGCCGCCGGATTGTCGTCGGGCAGGCGCTTCGCCTGGGCCACGCGGAAGACGGGGCGCGGCTTCTCGCGCACGTTGAGGAAGAGTTGTCCGCGGGGATTGCGGTTGAGCCAGTAAAGGTCGCCCTCGAACTCGAAATACTCGGCGGGGCTCTCGTCGGTTTCCGGCACGGTCAGGCCGCACTCGACGAGGGCTCCGGTGATGTCGGCCTCGCGCTGGTCCCAGCGCTTCGCGAGGTAGTCGATGGCCACGGACTGGCCGGGGCCGCGCTGGTTGCGGCGGAGGTGGGGTTTCACCGCCTCGAAGAAGGTCGGGAGCTCGTCCTCCTCGGGCCACTCGTCCCAGTCGCCTTCCTTCAGGCCGGCGGCCTCGTCGGCAAGCGCCTCGGGGTCGTGGTCGCGGTCGGTGTCGCGCAGGCGGCGCAGGCCGTCGTCCTTGCCCGATTCCTCGGTGGCGAGGCCCACGGGCTGTTCCGGGGCGCCGGTCGCCTGGCCGGCGCCGGCGAACTTCGCCGCGAACTCGGCGCGCAGCTTTTCCGCCTCGGCCTTGGCCGCGGCGGCCGCCGCGTCCTCAAGCGTCCACTCCCGCTGCGTGCTGCGGCGGGCGAGCCCGTGAAAGGCGAGCGGATTCTCCGGCGCCGTATGAAAGGAAAGGATTTCCCATTCATCTTTGCCGAGGTCGTTCAGAAATTTCTCCATCAGCGCGGGCGTGGCGAAGCCACCCTTCCCGCTCGTGATTACCTTGTATTCCCAGTGGGCCATAAATCGTGATGATGCGTAAAAAAGCGTCCAAGGCATTCCAAATGCCCCCGGCCTTGCCGAGATAATTCGCAAGGGCTTTTCTGAAGGCACGCCCTAGCCGCTGGTTCACTGTGAGCGAGAGGGAGCGGCGGCACTCCTGCCGCCGTTCTGAGGCGGGACCCGCAAACGAAAGCCGTCCGGCACCGAACCCGGCGGCAGGAGTGCCGCCGCTCCTGCAGACCGCCCCTCAGGCCGAGCCGCTGACCGCTTTCAGGTCCGCGCGCACCGCGGCGTAGGTCGTGGCGAAGGACTCGACCTTCGGGTCGGGCTTCTCACCGCGCACGGCGCACCAGCGCCGGTAGAGCGCCGGCCACCAGTTGGCGTGCGCCGTCTTGCCCTCGGCGCGGTGGCGCTCCCAATCGATCAGCACCTTCGTCCAGCAGGCGTCACCGTACTCGACCGCCTGGCGCGCGTCGCCGATCTGCTTCACGTACCAGTCGCGCCCGATGCGCGCGTGCAGGACCTCATCGGCCCAGTCGAAGTCCTGGATGGTCGCCGCGTAATCCTCGCCCGAGGCCAGCGCCGTCTCCCACTCGAAGCGCTTGCCGGTCTTGGGCATGAGGCCCTGCTCGATGAAGTAGAGCACGGCGTGGCGTTCGAGCGGCGTGAGCTGGGTGTTCAACGCGAGCGACCACGTGAAGTTGACCTTCACGAGCTCCCGCCAGTCGATCCCCGCCTGCACGAAGCCGACCTCGCCCATCATGGCGTGGCGCGCCTCGTCCCAGAGCTGACGGGTCATGTCGCGCACGTAGCCCCAGGGCTGACCGGGCGTCTCGGCGAGGATCGAGGCCATCATCTCGGGCACGTCGATCTCGCGAAGTCTCTTGTAATAAAGCATGAGCGTCTTCGGCGGCACCGGCATTGTCTCGTCGTACAGGAAGGCCTCGGCGTGCACGCCCATGTTGTACGGATCCGGGAAGCGCGCATCGCGCCGCGGCACAGGGTCGTACACGTAAGGTTCTGCTGAATACATTCGCCGGATCGTACCCGTGCGGTCTTCGGCAGTGAGGTCGTGCAGCAGCTCGAGCCAGGGGGCGAGTTCGTTGCGCCGGGTTTCGTCGACGAGGCGGCCGGCGGCGGCCGTGCCGTAGGCGATCATCTCGTCGAGTTCGAGCAGGGCGAAACGGTTGACGCGCCAGGACGGGTGATCGACGAGGCGGCTGGTGTCGTCCTGATAACGCCGGACGCCCGCCGCCAGCGCGGGCAGCGCCACGGTGTACACGCCCAGCACGAGCGCGGCCGTGTCGGGCGCGGCGAGCAGTTCGTCGCCGAGCGCGTCGAGGGCCGCGGACGGCGGCGTGTCGAGGCCGAGCGGCGGCTCGCGCATCTCGGCGACGCGCGTGCGCAGGGCCGCAGCGTGCTCGGCGCAGAGGTGCGCGTGCAGGCTGAAGGCCATCTTCAGTTCGTAGAGCGGCTCGGCCGTGAGGCGCTTGATGAAGACCTCGTGCAGGCGGCGCAGCATCCAGTGGTGTCGCTTGTGGCGCGCCACACACGCCTCGACGGAGAGCCCGCGGCGGGCGGCGGCGGCAAAATCGGCGATACCGGCGAGCGGGGGCAGGCCGGCCGCGGGGGCGTAGTTCGAAAGGGGAGTGGTGGTCGTGGGCATGATGGTCAGTCTCAGGAGCAAAGAACCCGGCGTCCCGGGTGATATCAGGGAAGAAACTTGGCAGGAG
>VFQQ010000241.1_pt1 | contig 129430 bp, 94 predicted proteins | sample 3512341 | NCBI WGS metagenome assembly VFQQ01 (sample SAMN10412373, study PRJNA504923) | tailings metagenome | isolation source: Relicate 2 Philex TSF1 revegetated site | place: Philippines: Tuba, Benguet | collected 2017-08-29 | reverse complement strand
GACCGAGCCATCCGTGATTCTCCCTTCCCTGGAGTGTGATTCTCGGCAGCTTAGTAAACCCAGTCGATTAGTCGAGGGTGGCTACTACGGGACTGCCAGTCTACCCGCCATCCCCATTCGCCGCGATCCCCTGTGCTATGACAGGCCCCACCAAAGCAGAAACCCCCGGAGGCCATCAAGGTTCCGGGGGGTGATTTCGTTTAGCGATTGGAAAGCGTCCCATGCTCTTGTGACACGTCATTCGGCTCTATCTTAGCATCTGAGTGGCCGTCCTCAGACATGCCAGCGAAGACAGACCACACGAACAAAGCACCGATCGCGGCGATGATTGGCCCCTTCCAAAGTCCGCCTGTCATCATCGGCTCCTTCCCGAACGAATCGACGATCAGCAAGACCCCGGCCCCCATGCAACCTAGTCCCATCACGAGAACGCGACCCATCCCGCGCTTGATAACCATCTGATGCCCCGTAATTGTGCGAATCGGAGACGTCGAGGAACCACGAGTTACTATTCTCGTGAAGGTTTTTCAAGCGGTCTCGGATTGGACCACCAGTTCGCGTGAACGGATGTCGCGTGGCGAGGCCCGCCGGGTGATGATGCCGGGCGACGTGGCTGGGGACGAGTCGCGGCGAGGGATGTTGCCATTCCGAGAACGTCACCCCGCGACTGGCCCCCGGCAGAGATGGTTGTGTGTATGGCAGTCTCGGCAACGTTCGGCCGGGGCTTCGCTCCGCGACGTCCTCAGCCACGCATTCCTGGAACCTGAATCGTCGGGCCGACCACAGCCACTCGGCGGGGCTGTTTTTGCGTGGGTTGGCTCGGCAACGTTTGCACTGGCTGCAAGCAGACCAGATGGGGATGAAAGTCTGTTGCTCTGGACTCGGCTACGATGCCGAGAGGGTTGTTTCAAGACCGGTTCCAGGAGCAACAGACCATGACTTTTATACCTGCTTTCGTCGGTTTGGACTATCACACTGAGACCATTCGCGTGTGTGTCATGACCCGGGAGGGTGACATCGTCGTGAACCGCAACGTCCGTAATTGCACCGCGGCCGTCGCCGACCTCGTCCGTTCGCAGAACGTCCTCGTGCAGGGGGTGGCCATCGAGGCCTGCTGTGGTGCCGCCGACTTTTCCGCCCGGCTCGCCGAAGCCACCGAGTGGGATGTCCGCATGGCCCATCCCGCGTACGCCCAGAAGCTCAAGCAGGGTCGGGACAAGACCGACTGCGGCGACGCCGCTCTCCTGGCGGACCTCTTGCGGGTGAACTATCTCCCCGAGGTCTGGCTGGCGGACGAGGCCACGCGGCAGTTGCGGCGGCTGGTCCGCTACCGGGAAGGGCTCGTCGAAGAGCGGAAGGCCGTCAAGCTCAGGCTGCGGGCGCTGCTTCGGGAGGAGCGGGTCGATTGTGAGTCGGCGAAGGCCTGGACCAAGCCCTGGTTTCTCTGGCTGGACACTGTCCGCCTGGGAGAGCAGACCCGCTGGATTCTTGATCGGGAGCGCCGGCATCTGGTCCAACTCGAAGAAGAGATCCGGGAGGTGGACGCCCGCATGGAACAGGCCACAGCCGACGATCCGGTGGTCCAGAAGCTACGGCAACAGGTGGGCGTGGGGCTGGTGACGGCGCTTGTACTGCGAGCGGCCGTGGGGCGGTTCGACCGGTTTCGGAATGGCAAGCAGTTGGCGAAATACTGTGGTCTGACTCCCTGCAACGCCTCCACCGGCAAGCGCCAGGCCGATGCCGGGCTGATCGACGCAGGGAATCCGGCGTTGCGTTCGGTGCTGATCCAGTTGGCCAAGCGGTTGCCGCGGCATGCGGACCGGTGGCGCGAGTTGCATGCCAAATTGCGGCGGACAAAGCCGGCGAACGTCGCGTCGGCAGCCCTGGCGAATCGCTGGATGCGGCATCTACATCACGTGATGGTGGAGCGTCCGGAGGGCATGGAGCATCAGGCGGCCTGAGAGGGGCGGGTCCTTCGGTCCGCGGGTGTCACGCAGAGGGAGGAGTGTTGAATGACGACTGGTGATGCGAAGACCAGGAAGAGACGCGGACCCGCGCCGCGGGGGTGAGCTCGAGTGCCACATGAGCCCTGCCTGGGAGGACGGTGTCGTTCCGGCGGATTGCTCGCAGCCAGATGGGGCAGCCCCCGCACCCTCGGACAACCCACATGGGCTACGCCTGCGAAGGCGGACGCTCGCATAGAAGAATGGGGTTCCCGCGGCGTTTCCAACTCCCAATATCACCACTTGACGAGCAACAGACTTTCATAGAAGTGGCACCCTGAATATCGCCACCATTGGCACCCGGCGGGGACGAAAGTTCTCGCAGAATGCATTCCGTTCCGACGCTTCCAGCGAGGTAGAGCAATGAGTGCGTGGTGGGCAGTATTCGCATTCTCTGCCTTGCTGCAGGCTGAAAACACGCCCCCAGTCTCCTCTGCCATCCAGGCGGCGACGTCGGCTGACGAGGCGACAGGTGGAATCCCGGTTTGGCAGTCGATTGTCCGAAATAGCCCGAAGATTGGTGCCACGGCCGGGGCAATGAGTGGCTTCTTCGAAGTCTACTCTAACCGCTCGCTCTCGTCGCTCAGGCCTGAGGACGATCGCTATTTCTTCAGTAGCGATGGAGCGACAGTCGCGGGCCTATACATGACAGTGGGGAATATTCTTGGTGCGGCGTTTATTGATGGGGAAGACGTTCTGCTGAGCAACAAGGTTGAATGGGTACGCCGGTCGGGTCGGTCGTGGCAATACCGCGCCGTCGGCGAACAGGTGAAACGCCCGCTAGTTCCTTCCGACGCAGGCAACAGTGAACGTAGCATCGCCTGCGACATCGGTTCCATTCTGCTATCGGAGATTGGATCTGACCCCCTGAGCGCCCGTTGGAGCCGGTCGAGTGGTGTCTTGGTCGCGTCGAGAGGAGACGGATCCGTTGCCGTTGTGAGGATCAGAACTCCGGATGACCAGCTCCGGTTTGGTGCAATCATCGGAGAGGCGTCACTCGCCTCGCCGTCCGGACGATGGATAAGCCACCGGTGCTTTATCGTGGCCAAGGAGTCACCGCTGCGGCCGCATTTGCCCAACATGACGCAACTTTGCGATGCGTTGAAGGCGGTCGATCGCCGTGGTCAAAACGCAGAAGTCATGCCACTGCCTGAATACTCGGAACAGGCCGGCCAGGCTGCTCTTCGGCTCCATCGCTTTTCATGGCCACCTTTCTGTCGAGATGATCGAAGGGTTACAGATCCCGTCTTCTCGACAGCTATTCATGAGAACCTTCAATACCTCAGTGCCGTTGCTGCTGAGCATTACGAGCCTGCGCTAAAAGCGAGGCGTGCATTCAAACAAAGAGATCAATTCGCCCATGAGCTCGCCTCTGAGCTGAGTTACGCGGCTGGACGGATCGAAATGTCACTCGTGGGAGATACTGGCGTTCTGGACGATCCAGCGATTCTCTGGCTCGGGTTCGAAGAAACCGTTCTTCCTCGCAATGCCGACACCTTGTATTTGCTCCCTGTTCGGCTAGTCCTGACCGGCGATACGCCTCTGGCACTCAAGGTGAAAGTTGCCTCGGCAATGGCAGAGATCGGCACGCCACCCTGGGCCCTTGACAAAGATGTCCCGTTTGACATACCTGGCCATGATGGTCTGTTTTTGAAGGCAATATTCCATGCTAAATGGGGGCGGCCGGCGGCAGAAGAAGAGATTGAGATATGCCTCGCAAAGGTGCGCGATGATTTTGCGGGCCTTGAAGCGAAGGGCGCCGCAGTCGACTGCCTCTTGAACTGGGGTAGCTTCGATAAGGTTCCGGAAGCGGAAGTAGACGTGTGGTTTCGTGATCGAATGACGGGAACGGAGGCCACCCGCCGCGCGGTCGTCAAGGCCCTGACGCGGCAACCTGAAGGCCGAAAGTACTTAAACAACAAGTTCGATCAGTTGAAAGACGATCAGCAATCTTTCACGCTGATTTCATCAATCATGCGTGCAAGGGCAGTGGCCGCGCTTCAAGCATCACGAACAGATTTCATGTCTAACGCGGAATGCCAAGAAACACTCCGGATCTGGACGGCGCCTCAGCCCTAACCAAGACGACATCCGGCTACTTGCCCCCAGTGTCTTGGGCGATCTTCGCTGTCGCCACCGCAGATTGTCGAGATCACGATCACAGCATTCGTTCTGCTCGTGCCCGCCGGGTGCCTGTGGCCAGCCCCACGATTCAGGTTCCAGGAATGCGTGGCTGGGGACGTCGCGGAGCGAAGCCCCGGCCGAACGTTGCCGAGACTGCCATACACACAACCATCTCTGCCGGGGGCCAGTCGCGGGGTGACGTTCTCGGAATGGCAACATCCCTCGCCGCGACTCGTCCCCAGCCACGTCGCCCGGCATCATCACCCGGCGGGCCTCGCCACGCGACATCCGCTCACCGGGTACCACCGGTTGCTGTGCAACCGGTGTGGCGGCAGCCGCAAGAGGTTCTTCCAGAACTGGGCCGCCCCTTCACTTTCAGCCTCTTGCCGCTGCGCGGCCCCGATTGCGAGCAATCGGGGCTACCCGCTGAACATCGCTACCATTGGCACCCGGCGCGAGTAAGGAGAATCCAGAAGGTGCCGTTGAGAACGACACGTTGGTCCTTCCACTGCCTCCCACGCAGACGGTTGCTAGGCAACAGGTCATCACCCCGGTCAAATTGGACCTCGGACAACTCGTATCGCCGCGTTGCGCTCATTCAGGCCTCCCTGCCGAAGAAGCCGCAACGGTAACACGTTGCAATTCACCAGACATAACCTAGAGGTGTGAGTTGATGCAAGGTATTGACTCGAGATCGCATGTTGCACGACGGCTCATTGTGCCTTTTGTGCTCCTGTGTGCTCTGCTGGGCGGATTGTCCCTTGTTTTTCGCCGAGAAATAACCGTCGACGCCTTGCTGTCAAATCACGACGCAGCGGGCGTGACAAGAGTTGGGGCGAACTTTATCGAGGTGTCTGATGCATTCGTGCAACGGGACAGCGGTCGCACATGCGTTCTTGACAGGATGCTCAAGGGGGAATTTGAAGTCGAGATTCTAGGCGTGACGTATTTTCGGCAGACGCATCCGAGCCATACCCCAGAGAATCCGTATTATACTTATCTGGCAGGCAACCGTGATGACTTTGTACTAGTCGCTCCGATGAAAGACGGTGGTTTTCGGATATCCTGGAGGTATCACCGCTCTGCGATTACCAAGTTTCGGGAGTGGGTCGCTAGAGTACTTTTTAAGCAGGTTGCTCTCGCAGATTAGAAGCTGAATTTACCGGGTACCACCGGTTGCTGTGCAACCGGTGCGGCGGCAGCCGCAAGAAGTTTTTCCTGAAATGGGCCGCCCCTTCTCTTTCAGCCTCTTGCCGCTGCGCGGCCCCGATTGCGAGCTATCGGGGCCACCCGCTTCGTCCAGCCCCCGCCAACCAGCCGGCACTCCCCAGCCGGCCCTACCCCTTCGCCGGTTTGAAGGCGTGGTCCTGCAGGTCTTCCAGCGACACGAACTCCAGGGCCGACATGTGGGTTGCTTCCAGCACCACGGGCGGGGCCATGCCGGCGGCGAGTGCCTGGGCCCAGCGCTGGGCGCACAGGCACCACTGCTCGCCGGGGTTCAGCCCGGGGAAGCCGTATTCGGGAATCGGCGTGCTGAGATCGTTGCCGACCGACTGCGAGAACTCAAGAAATTCCTCGGTCAGCCGCACGCACACCACGTGCATCCCCATGTCGCCCGGCACCGCCTCGCAGCAGCCGGTGCGGGTGTAGCCGGTCATAGGGTCGGTGCTGCACGACTGCAGCGGACCGCCGAGAACATTCTTGCCGCGGGAAGGTTTGCTGGGAGTCACGGCAGGGGTCTTTGAAAGAATCAGAACGGGACCTCTTGAGTTTAAGCACTGCCGTTCGGCCGAACAGCCTCACGGGCAGCGAGTTGTCAGCGAACAGGTTGGCGACGATGATCCGGCACGACGGGGATTGCCGGGATTTCACTCAGGGGATTGTCATGCAGGCCGCTTTCATCAACCAGACGGGCGCCCCGGAGATGCTTCAGGTGGGGGAACTGCCCGATCCCGTATGCGGCCCCGGCGAGGTGCTGGTTCGCGTCAGGGCGAGCAGCGTCAACCCGATCGACACCTACATCCGGGCCGGCGTCGTCGCGATGGCGACGAAGTTCCCGTACATCCCCGGCTGCGACGTCGCGGGCGTGGTCGAGGCGGTCGGGCAGGATGTCGGCCGGTTCAGGAAGGGAGATCGCGTCTGGGCCAGCAACCAGAGCCTCTTCGGCCGACAGGGAGGCTGCGCGGCGCTGATCGCCATTGACCAGGGGTGGCTTTACCCGACGCCGGAGAATCAGTCGGACGAAAGTGCCGCGGCCGGGGCGCTGGTCGGCATCACCGCCTGCCTGGGTCTGTTCCAGTTCTCCCGCCTGCAGCGGGACGAATGGATCTTTGTGAACGGCGGCTCGGGCGGCGTCGGGTCGGCCGTGATCCAGTTCGCGAAGTCTGTCGGAGCGCACGTCATCGCCTCGGCCGGCAGCGATGAGAACCAGCAGTACTGCCGCGAGCTGGGGGCGGATGTGGTCGTCGATTACCGGGCGGCCGATGTGGACGAGAAAATTCGCGAGGCGGCCAACGCCAACGGCGGCCTGAATGTGTGGTGGGAAACCCAGCGCGAGCCGAACTTCGACCGCATGGTGGGACTGATGAAGAACCGCGGCCGGCTCGTGCTGATGGCCGGCCGGGCCGCGCGGCCGGAGTTCCCGGTCGGTCCGTTCTACACGCGCGATCTGAGCCTGCACGGTTTTGCCATGTTCAATGCAACGCAGGCAGAACAGCAGGCAGCGGCCGAACGGATGAACGCCGCGTTCGCGAGCGGCCGGTGGAATCCGCGGATCGGCGCCCGGTTCCCGCTGGCCCGGCTGGCGGAGGCGCATCGTCTGCAGGAAGAAAACACGCTGGGCGGCAAGAAGACACTGGCAGGGAAGATTGTTGTGACGATTTAAGACGTGACCCGAAAGCGGCGCCTGTAGGCGTTCCTGGCGGCGATGTGCGACCCGGTCACAGACAGGATTTCTGTGTCACGGGTGCTGCCCGCAGCATGGTTGCGTCGGCGGGTGGCGTCGCTTAAGAACATCGGTCGGCCAGCCTGGCTTCCCGTCGACCGGACTGCATGCCGGCTGTTGTGAAAATCTGGCCGGGAATAAGAAACTTTCTGCAATGCCACGGATCCGGCAGGCGTCGAACATCGCGCGGCGGCCCTGCCGACGACAATCGCGATTTGCCACGGGTCACGCCGAGAACCCACAATAGACGGGGTACAGGCGACTGGCTGCGACCGATGACGCTGAGGGACGTTATGACTGCGGAACAGTCCATTTCGCCGGGGGAAACTCCGGCCCGCGCGCGGCTGTGGCTGGCGCTATCCATCACCACGCTCTTGTGTTTTCCGGCATGGCCTGCGAACGGGCAGGAGCCGCCCCCACCGCCGATGGCCAGTCCGGCGACGGCTGCCCCGGAGGACGCGCCGCCCCTCCGGGAGGACGGCGTCACCCGCCTGCTGCTGGTTCCGTACCAGGACCTCAAGGGGACGATTAACGACCTTGGCGCTTCGGTGATGGTGCCGCTCAAGGACTATCTGGAATGGCAGAAGAAACTGCGGGAGCAACCGGTTTCGGCCCCGGCGGTGGTGACGTCGGCCGCCTATCGGGCCGTCATCGAGAAAGACCTCGCGAAGATCCGGGCGGAATTGAAGGTCCACGTGGCGGGTCGGCCGTGGGCCGAGCTGCCGCTCGCCTTTGGAGAGGCCGCCATCGCCGACCTGGAAGGGGCGGACGAGAAGATTCTGTTGCGGGGCGAAGGGAATGGTTCGTACCGGTTGCTGATTGGTCAATCGGGCGACCATACGGTGGTGCTGAACCTTGTGGCGCGGGTCCGGACACTGCCGGACGGCAGACAGCTGGCGTTCACGACGCCGCCGGTGGCGGTGACGAACTTCGAGCTGGAGATTCCCGAGGCCGACCAGACGGTGGAGATTGAGCCACGTCAGGTGGTGGTTCCTGTCGCCGAGGCGCTGGACCGGACCGTGGTCCGGTCGAACCTGGGAGCGACCGCGCAGATTGCGGCCAAGTGGTTTCCCAAGGCGAGCGTGAAGCCCGAAATGGAGCTGCTGGCGAGCGTCGTCAACGACCAGAGCGTGAGCATTGAGGACGGACTGATTCATCGCGACGCGTGGTTCCGGTTCGAGATTCTGCGCGGTCAGATTTCCCAGTTGCGGTTTGCGATTCCGAAAGGGGTGCGGGTGCTCGATGTGTCGGGCGATCCGCGCATCCGCGGCTGGAAGACGGCCGATGAACCGCTGAGGCAGGTGATCACGGTCGACCTGCTCGCGCCGACGTCAGACCCGCTGCCGGTGGAGGTGCACACGGAAGGCCCGCTGCCGGAGGGGGGCTTTACGGCGGCGGGACTGACGGAACAGGGCGAAGCCTTCGGCGTGCACGCGCTCGACGTGATTCGCGAAAACGGGCACGTCGCCATCAGGGCGGGAGGCGAACTGGAGCTGACGATCGCTGAACAACAGCGGCTTTCGCGCGTGGATGTCGCGCAGCTGCCGGAGAGAATTCGCACCCCACAGGCCACCGGCTTTCGATATTTCGCACCGGCTTTTGTGCTCCGGGGAAGCGTCCGGCCGGTTGAGCCAAGATTGCTGGCGACACACGCGGCGCGATTCATTTTCCGCGACGAGGAGCTGCATGTCCGCTCGTCGCTGGCGTATCAGATCGAGCGCGCGGGCATTTTCGAACTGCAGTTCAAGGTTCCCGAGAATCTGGTGATTGACGCCGTCGAGAGCCCGGCGCTGCGCGAGTTCCGGTTTGATGAAGCTTCGCGCATGCTGACGGTCACGCTGTCGCAGCGGACGACCAGCGCCGTGACTGTGCAGGTGACCGCGCACCGGCCGCTGACCGGCATGGCGGTCGCCGCCGAACAGAACCTGCCGATTCTCGAACCGCTTGGAGTGGAGCGCGAAGTCGGCTCGGTGTTCGTGTTCGCGAAGCCGTCGGTTGAGGTCATCACCAGTGAATCGGCGGTGACCGCCGCCCAGCCGCTGGCCGCCGCCCCCAGCCTCGTCGAGGGGGATGCGGCGCTGACGTCCTCGTGGAGCTTCACCCGCCGGCCGGTCGCCATTCCGGTGACCATCAGTCGCAAGCCGGCCCGGTTGTCCGCCGAGATTGCGACGTCGATCCAGGTGCAGCCGCAGATCATTGAAGTGGAATCGCTGCTGACCTACCGCACGGAGTACGCGGGGCTCGACACCTTCCGGCTGATGGCGCCGGCCGGAGTTTCCGATCGTCTGCGCATTGAATCTCTGGACGCTCGGACGCCGCTGCGTCAGAAGACGGCCGGCGCACCGGAAAATGGCTGGGTGACGTGGACGATCACGCTGCAGCGCGAAGTGCTGGGCGGGGTTCGTCTGAAGGTGGCGTACGACCTGCGGGACAACGCCGTGCCCGGGGCCGCCGCCCCCACCGGGGCTACGCTCGCCCTGATTCGCCCGATCGCGGGGAAAACGTCGACCGGCGCCGATGTGCCGCTGACGCGAATCGCCGGCCAGATCGCCATTGCGAAAGACGACACGCTGTCGGTGACGGCGACGGCCGCCGGAGGCGATGTCGAACCGATCGATGTCCGCGAACTGACGCTGCTGCCGCAGCGTGGAGCGGCCGCATTCCGTTACTTCCGCCAGCCGGACGACAAGGGGATCGATGTCTCCCTCCAGCGGTCGCGCAATGCCGTTCAGCCCGTCGTGGCGACGGTCGTTCGCAAGGGGCTGATCGAGGCCGTCACCAGCGACAAGGGAGATGCGCCGGCGACGTATCGGGCGCGCTACCGCCTCAAGTCGAGCGAGCGGCAGCGCATTCTCGTGCATCTGCCGGTGAACCTGGAGCTGCTGGGCGCGTTCGTCAACGCTCGCGATGTCCGGCTGGAAACGGCCGACTTGCCCAGCGGCCAGAAGTTGGGCGAGCTGTGGGACTCCTATTGGCTGAACATCTCGCGGGACGGCGCGAACGATGACGAGTTCGTTGTGACGCTGCACTTTCTGTGGAAGCTGAATCCGGCGATTGGCGGCGGGAACTATGCCAAGGGCAGCCTGGAACTCCCGCTGCCGGTGTTCGGCGCGAAAGAGGCGCCGGCCGCGGTGCAGGAGCAGCGGGTTGTGGTCTGGACGCCGCGCGACTACGTGCTGGTGGGCCGACTCAACGATTTCCAGCCGCTGCACGAACCGCCGCTGTGGTCCCGGTTGTGGGAGCGGTCGCCGCCGCGGCAGGAGGCCGATCTTGAAAACTGGATTGAGCCGGGCAACGCGCCGTCCACGACGCTTCCCAGGGACGGGCGCACGCCGTTTGTCTTCGCGAATGTCGGCGGGGCCAGCCGGTTGCGGGTCGACTGGTGGAACCGCATGCGCGTGACGTGGATCGCGAGCATCGCGCTGGTGCTGATCGCGCTGGTGCTGCTGCGCACGTCGTGGGAGAACAAACTCGGCATGCTGCTGCTGGGCCTGCTGGGAGTGACGATTTACGCCCTCAACGACCGCCGCGCCGCCTCGGAGCTGCTGGCTGCGGCACGGTTTGGGCTGGCGTTTCTGGCCGGGCTGTGGGTGATCCACTGCCTGTTCGGCGCGAAACGGCGGGCCGCCGCTCCTGCGGCGGCGTCTCCCCCTCCCCCTCCCCCTCCGCCGCCGTCGGAGGCGTCCCCTGCTTCTGTCTCAGGAGGTCCGTGATCTGTTTACGCCTGGGCGCACAGACCACACGGAACGGGAGACCAGAACCATGACCATTCGCCAGTCCCTTCATCAACGCCTCGCCATCGCGGCCTGTGCAGTCCTGCTGTTCGCCGGCGCGACGCGCGCCGCCGACGCCCCCGGCTCGAACAGACCCGGGTCGAACGCCCCCGGGGCGGACGAGATCCGGCCGAACGAGATCATCCGCCGCTATATTCCGGCGTCGCGGCTGGATGCAGTCGCCGGCCGGGATGCTCCGGGCGCCTTGCTGCCGATCGCCGAATTCGAGGCCTTGCTGAATGCGGCCGCCGCCAACGCAGCCAACGCCGGTCCGCGTCCCTCGGGCGCCGGACTGGTCAAGGCCGATTACGCGCTGCGGGTGGAGGGGGAGCGATTCACGATCGCCTGCAAGGTGACGCTGCGGTCTTTCGACGCCGCCTGGCAGACAGTCCGTTTGCCGGTGCAGGGGTTGTCGATTCTCAGCGCCCGTTTTGAGGGGGACGAAACGCCCCCCCGGCTGGCCCGCGACCCGAAACAACCCGACGAACTGCTGGTGGTGCTTGCGGAACCCGGGTCGAAAACTCTGCTGCTGGAACTGACGGCCCCGCTGACAGCGGCCGGCGGCGATGCGGCGTCCGCGTTCCAGCTGGTCAACGCCCCTCTGGGGGAATTGACGCTGACGCTGCCCGCAGGCAAACGACTGCAGGTGAACGGCCTGTTGCTCGATCGCCCGGCGGCGGACGACCAGCCGGCCGATTACCGGGTGGCCATCGGCGGGCGACCGGACGTGCGGCTCGTCATCACCGACCGCAAAGCCATCGACCGCACCGACTCCATGACGTTCGCCAGCACGGCCATCGGCATTCTGGCGACGCCGGGCGAAGCCACCTGGACGGCCGTCACGCAGCTTACGGTCTTCGGCCGGCCGCTCGACAAGCTCGAATGCGAGGTTCCGTCGACTCTGGAAATCACCGATGTGGAATCGACCGGCCTGGAAGCGTGGGAACTGAATGACGGCGCCCCCGGGCAGACGCGCATCACGCTCACCTGGCGTCAGCCGTTCGAGGGTCTGCGTCCCATCACGTTCCGCGGCCTGTTTTCGCCCGATCGCGATGGCCGGGGCCGGGCGCCGACGTTATCGCTGCAGAACATTTCCTCGCACACCGGCACGCTGCTGCTGCAGCGGCCAGCGGGAATTCGCCTGCAGGTGACAGAACAGAACGGAGTGCGACCGGTCGCCGCCAGTGGAACGCCTGCGAGCGAATCCGGGCTGGTCGAATCGCATTTTGAAATCTGGAAGGAAGACTTCCTGCTGGAGTTCGTGCCCACAGCCCGCGAGCGCGAAGTGCAGGCCGCTCTGTCGACGCTCGTCGCGCTGGGAGCCCAGGGGGCCGATCTCGCGACGACGATCGACCTCGAAACCCGGTTCGCGCCGCTGTTCGAGGCGGACATCCTGCTGCCGGCCGCGTGGAAGGTGCTGGAAGCAAAGCACAGCGGCGCACGGGCGTCGTGGCAGATGGTTCCGGAGGAAGCCGGCCGTCAACGCATCCGCATCCCGCTTCAGCCGCCGCTGCAGCCTGGCGAGAACCGCACGCTGAGTCTCACGGCGCAGTTCGAGCCCGATGGCTGGCCCGTCGGAGCCACGCCGGTGCGGCTCGCGTTGCCTGAAGTTCGCCTGCCGCAGGCGGGAGTCGTCGAGGCGCTGTATGGAATCACCGCCGATCAGGACCTGGAGGTGATTCCGCTGGAGATCAATGGTCTGATCCCCGCCCGGCAGGTCGATGTCGACACGCTGAACCGCCAGCTGGCCGCCTTCCAGCGGTCGGTGCGGCTGGGGTTCACCTACCAGGACACCGCGTTCACCGGACAGCTCGAAGTCCGGCGACTTCCCGCCCGGCTGACCGCCACCTGCATCACGCTGACCCGGATCGATGCCGAGGAAATCGCGTCGCAGGTCGAGGCCCAGCTGTCGATCAGCGGCGGGGGCGTTCGCGAACTGACCGTCCGGCTGCCCGAAACCGTCGGACGCGATCTGCGGCTGAGTCTTCTGCACTTCGCGCCGCGGCCGCTGTTCGGACCGCCGGCCACACCGCAGCCCGTCGCACAACAGTCGGCGATTCGACTGCCGGCGCTGCCGTTGATTCTCGAACAATCGGCCGGCTCCGCCGAAAACGGGCAGATTCCGTGGACGATCAAGCTCGATCGCTACGCGATCGGGAACTTCGTGCTGCGGGCCACGCTGTCGCAGCCGCGGCCGGCCGCCGGCGACGAACAGCCCTGGAATGTTCCGGCTCTGACGGTGGTCGGCGCCGATCGCGAAGCGGGGGCGATCGGCATCGAAGCCGCAGACGATCAGCATGTCACCGCTGTCGCCCGCGATGCCGCGGGCCTGTCGCTGGAGCCGCTCGACCCCATCGACTTTCCGCCCGCGCACGTCCGTCCGCGGGAGCGCCTCGTGGCCGCATTTGCATTCGACCGCCCTGGCTGGTCGGCAACCGTCGCCGAACAACGGCTGACTCGCATTGCCATGCCAACCGCCGTCATCCATCAGCTCGAACTGGCGTCAGTCATCGGCAGCCAGGGTGTGAAACAGATTCAGGCGGACGCGACCCTGAGCGCTGTTGGTGTGCAGAGCCTTGTCGTTCGATTGCCGGCGGAACACACGCTGTGGGGGGCGCTGGTCGATGGCTCGCCCGTGCCGGTTCATCGGTCGGGCGAATCGCTGTCGATTCCGCTGTCGCCGGTCGATCCGCCGGGCCGGTCGCGAACGGTTCGTCTCGTGTACGCTCCCACTGCGGACCAGGCCGGAGTGCGAAGCCGGGTGGGCGGCTTCACGCTGGAAGAGAGCCCGCCGCGGTTTCTGGTCGTCACGGGCCAGGGAGTCGAGCAACCGATCGCCGTTCTGTCATCGCAGTGGACCGTTCACCATCCGTCGGGACTCGATCTCGTGGATGCCCGGGGGGTCTTCCGTCCGGCCGAGCCGCTGGCACGCGGCGGCCTGCTCCATCAGCTGCACTCACTCATGCGTCTTCCTGCAACGAATGAAGCCGTGTGGCGCGTGGGGCTGCTGGGAGTCATCGTGCTTGTGCTGTGGCTGTTCGCCGCGCTTCGATCCCGACTGTCGATCTCGCTGCTGGGGTGCCTGGTTGTGCTGGCGTCTGTCGTCCTTGTTGGCGGTTCGGCCCTGCTGCTTCAAAAACCGCGGCACGCCGCCCGTGACTGGGGCGCTGCGGCCACAGCGTCGTCCCCGCCGCCGATGAGCGTTGACAAAGCCCCGCGGCCCCCTGAAGAAGAAGTCGGGACCTTCGGCCGCAGCGACCCATATTTCATCGAAACAGGCAACGCTGCCGGCGATGATGCCTTTCGATTTCGGGCAGCGCAGGATCGAAAGTCGGAGTCGGCGCCATCCAGCGATGCCCGCGATCTCGGCCGGCCGAACGTGGCGCTGCCCGCCAGTCCGGCCGGCGAACAGTCGTCAACTCCGTCGTACACAGAGTCCTTCCTCTTCTCGCAAAAGCAGGCGGACTCGCCGTTCGCGGCGGCCGAACGCCGGTCGCTGGTGCGGGGTGACGGATTGCTGTCGGTCGCGTTCGGGCTGCAACCGCCGGCCGATTCGCGCGCCGTGGTTCTGCAATCGACGGCCGACCCGACGGGCGGGCCGTCCAGCGAACTGGCCCTACGGTTTATGGACGAACGCTCGCGGCAGCTGTGGATGTGTCTCGCGGCGTTGGTCGTCGCGGTTGTCGGCTGGTGGCTGCGACGGGCCCGGCTGCTCACCCGACTGATGTTTCTGCTGCTGACGCTTCTGGGCCCCTTCACCGTCCGCTGGCTGGTTCCGATCGGCTGGCTTCCCCTGGCCGACGGCGTCTGGTTGGGCGGTCTCGCCACGGCCGGCCTGTGGCTGCTGCGCAGCGTGCGCCTGCGAGTCTGCAGTCGCCCCTGCTGGGCCGGCCTCTGCCCCCCCCGAACTCAAACAGGTGCGGCCATCGCACTGGCGATGCTTCTGGGCGGCCTGGCTCCGACGCTCGCCCAGGAAACGACCGCCAAACGGCCCGCTCCCGTCGACGAAGTGTTCATCCCTTACGACAACGTCCGGGACCCTCTCGCCGCCCGGAACGTCTTCGTTCCGCAGCACCTGTTCCTCAAGCTCTGGAGAGGGGCTCATCCTGAGGATGCGCCGCTGGCCGAACCGCCGCTCAGTTCCACCGTCGCCGCCGCCGCATTCGTCGTCGACCTGACGGCCCTGCCCGAGCCAGTCGCCGGTCGGGGGGCGGAACGCCTGTTGGCCCCCGTCTCGGCCCGGCTGCTGCTGAACAACCTGACCGCCGGGCCGACCCGGCTGGAGCTACCGGTTCAGGGAGTCGCGATTCGTTCGGCCTCGCTGAACGGAGCGCCCGCCGTCCTCGATTCGCAGCAGGCCGGACGCCTGGTCGTGACTCTGCCGCAAGCCGGCCCGGCCGTTCTCGATCTCACCTTCGAACTGCCGGTTGATCGCACCGGTCCCGCCGGTCGGTTCCGGTTCGAGAATGCTCCGGTCGCCGCCGGTCGTCTGAGTCTCCGGCTGGCGAAAACCGACCCCGCGCCGGAAGTGCGGACAGCCGGCGGCAAGGTCTCCGCCGCTGCGGCGGAGGACTCTGCAGTCGTGTTTGAGATTCCCATCGACCGCGGCGGAGTGCAGGAGATTTCGTGGCAACCCGCAGCCGCGCGCTCGGGCGACGACTCGGCGATTCAGGTCCAGTCCACGACCGCGGTGACTGTGGACGACGCGGGAATCACCGCGCGCAGCAGCTACACGGCGAAGGTCAGCCAAAGCGGAATGACCGAACTCACGCTCGCGTTTCCGGGAAGCATGCGGCTCAAGCGCGTGGAAGGGGCGGATGTCGGCGGCTGGAGCATGGACGGAGAAAACGCCGGCCGCCGGCTGACGGTGTTCTTCGTCCGCGCGATCGAATCCCAGACGACGTTCCACATCGATGCGTTTCAGCCGGCCGCCATTGACGCCCGGCCGCAAACCGTCGCCATCGTCATTCCGCAGCCGGAAGCGGTGTCCCGCGAAACCGGGAAAGTGGGAGTGTTCGTCGCTCCCCAGCTGGTGGTGCGGGCGGGCGCCGCCCACGGACTGATTCAGGAAGACCTGACTCGTTTCGACACCAAGGGAGTCGCCGCTGCCGGACCACTGCAGCTGGCCTACCGCTATGCCGCCCGTCCGATTTCTCTGGAGCTCAGTCTGCAGCGACGGCAGGCCGAGACCAGGCTGCAGGTCGAACACGGCGTGTTCATCACCCAGCGCAAACTGCGGCTGTCGACGCGTTGCCGGTTTCAGATCGCCGGCGCGCCGCGCTCCAGCCTCGTCCTGCAACTGCCTCCCGACTACCTGCTGCTGGACGTGACGAGCCCGATGCTCGCCGACTACTCGACCGCGACGGACGATGCCGGACACAAATTGCTGACCATTGAACTCGACCAGCCGCGGACCGGCGACATCGAACTGCTGCTCAACGGCGCCCGGCCTCGACGGCCGGAGGAGCCCTTGACCGTGCTGGCCACCCCGCGGGTGCTGGAGGTGAGCAAGGTCGAGTCGCAGCTGGGCGTCTGGGTCGAAGACCTGTATCTCGCGACGGCCGACGCCCTCGGCGACTGGAAGAACGCCGACCCAAACACGCTGGAAACGGTCCTCCGCGGGCTGCGTCCCACTCCCATGCAGTTCGGTTTCCGCAGCAACCTGCCCGACCCGCAACCGGTCACCATCGGGCTGCGAACGCAGTCGGCCGATCTGTCGGCCGACGCCCTGGCGCTCATCGCGGTCTCCGATGCGTCGATCGACTACGGGTTCACGCTGCAGTGGCGGATCACCCGCGCGGCGACGGATACGTTCTCATTCACCTCGCCGGGCTGGCTGCGCGGCAAAATCGATTTCGCCGGCGTGGGCGTGCGGCAAGTGACAGCGGCAGACCTTCCGGATGGCCGCGTGCGCTGGACCGTTTCGCTGACCGACCCGGTTCGCGACAGCTACCTGTTGACCGGGGCCGCCGCCCTTCCCTTTCCGGCCGATGGCCGCGTGCTCGCGCCAGACCTGCTGTTTGAAAGCGGCAGCGGCGGAGCGACGTCGCGTCTGGAAGCCCAGCGTCAATATGCGGTCGTCGTCAATCTTTCGCGCCGGCCGCTGGCCGTGGAAGACCCCGCGGCCGTGCAGACGGTGCGCCGCGAGGCCCTGCCGCTGAAGGTCCCCGACCAGCTGGTGCAGCAGGCCATGAGCATCGTCCAGACGATTCCGGGGCGGCCGGCCTCGTGGCTGGCGCGGCGCGTCCAGACGGCCGAAGCCCTGCAGGCCGCCATCACCGGCGCGACGCTCGAAACGGTGGTCGCCGTCGATGGCTCGTGGCGCACGCAGGCGAGCTACACGCTGCGCAATCGCGGTCGCCAGTTCCTGCCGCTCGACCTGTCCGCCCTCGGAAAAGTGCGCGTGCTGTCGATCCTGGTCAAGGGCCAGCCGGCCCGGGCGCTCGAAACAACGGTGGGCGGAAAGGCGCTGCACCTGGTGCCGCTCCCTCCCTCGAGCGCGGCCGACCTGTCGTACGATGTCGTCGTGATGCTCGCGGGGGCGCTGCCGCGCGGGCTTCCCAAAGAGACATCCCTCGCCGCGGCCACCCTCGAATTGCCGGCCCCGCACATCACCACGCCGGCGGAATCGGCCGTGTTCGGAATTCCCGTCGCACAGACAGCATGGGTCGTCCGGCTGCCCGATGGCATTGAGGCCGAACTGGATGAGGCGGGCAATCTGACGCCGCATCAGGCCGCCGAATGGGAACTGCTGGCCAGCGCCCAGACGCTGTCGCAGATTGAAGCCGACACCGAGGCCATGTTCCGCATCATCGCCGACCGGGAATCGTCCGATCAGCGGCGGAGCCAGGCGCTCGACAACCTCAACCGGCTGTCGGAAAGTCTCGCATGGAATCGGCGGCAGATTGATGAAGTGGCCCAGCGAGCGGAGTCGCGTCTGGGCGCTAAAGGGAACGAGATGTGGCAGTTCAACTCTGCACGGAATGGCGCTCTGCAGGCCAGGGTGCATGAGCAGCTGCAGGCCGGCCGTTCCGCGAGCACCGTCCGCCCGCAATCGAACGCGGCGGCGCCCGCCGCGCCGCTGCCGCAGTTGCAGGGCTCGCTGAACTTCCAGTCGAACGAAGCGCTGACGGTTCCGCAGAGCGGCGTCGCCTCGCCGGACGTTTCGCAATCGGGCCAGGGCCGCGCGTATATCCTCGGCAATTCGCTGTCGATCCTGAATGCGAACACCTTCAACGACGCCGAGGCCAAAGACGGACTGGCGATCGATTTCGGATTCAGCCGCGAACTGGAGGCGGGGAAGCCCGCCCGCCGTGCAGGATCCGAGGAGTCCGAACGAGACTCTTCGCGCTCGGGTCTGAAGCGGAGACTGGCCGAGCAGCAGCAGGCGCCGGCGTCCGACGCCCAGACCAGCCTGGGACTTGGATTTCGCGTTCAGCCGCCGGTTGATGTCGGCGGCGGCATCGGCGGAGGAATCAGCCCGGCACCGAACCAGGCGGGCAGCGCGGGAATGTTCGGCGCCAGTTCTTCACTCGCAGCCGCAGAACCGACCATCGCGCAAGCAGTCGCTCCAATTGCGGAATCGCAGTGGACCAGCGGCGCTGGCCTGTCACTCGCCATGAAACTTCCGCCCGTCGGCGAGGATGCCCTGGCCTTCTCCAAAACCGGCGGCGACCCGAAGTTGATCCTGCGCGCCCGCTCGGCCCCGGCGCGCCGCGCCGCATGGAGCCTGGCCGAAGTCGCCATCGCGCTGCTGGCCAGCGTGTGGCTGTTGTCGGCCGCGACCGCCAAAGGCGGGTTCGCGCGATCCGCTGGCATCGTCGTGGCGATTGCGTCGGCCGCCGCCTTTGTGTTGCTGCCGGGCGACGCCCGCTGGCTGGCATTGTTGGTGTTTGCTCTGGCAGGCTGCTGCCTGGCAGTGACGCGTCGACAGGCCACGACCACCGCCGGGTGATCACATCCGCATCGACGACTCGCTGTCGCTGGCAGCCGCGTGGGAACGAAAGCGGTTCTGCCGGGGCTGGCGCGGGCCGTCGACCGTTACGTTCAGTGGCCCCTTCCGGATATCATCGGGTCTCCTCTCTGGATGCGATGATGCCTTCACCCGGAACTCCCCCCGCCGCACGCCCGGAACTCCGCGAGCGCGTGCAGCAACTCAAACTGCCTCCGGCGAACGAACTGCGGCGGCGGTCGGGAACCGGCTGGACCCGGCTGCTGCTGTTTGCCGCGGCTGTCTGGGGCTTTTCCCTGTGGTGGACGGACGCCGACGACCTGTTCTTCCGGTCCTTCAGGAAAGACGTCGCCGCATCGACCGTCCCGGCCAGCGGCGGTTCAAAGACGACTCCCGCCGTGGCCGCCGCATCGCGCAAGCCCGAACGCACGGCGGCGCCGGCCGACGCCATCGCCCTGGAGGCGAAGGGTTACATCATCCCGGCCCATCAGATTCTGGTGAGCCCGAAAGTGTCGGGCATGATCACCCGGCTGTGCATTGAAGAGGGCCTCCGGATGCAGAAGGGGGACATCCTCGCCGAGGTCGAGACGACGGAATACCAGGCGGAATTCGATCGCGCGAAGGCCATCCGCGATCTCAACCAGCAACTGCTGCTCGAACTGGAGCGCGGCACGCGCCCCGAGGAAATCGAGCAGGCGCGGGCCGAACTGAAGGTCGGCCGGGAAACGCTGGCGGAACTGAAGGACATTTACGACCGGCAACTGAATCTGAAGGCCTCGCAGGCGGCCACCGAGCAGCAGTTCATCTCCGCGGAACGTCGCTTCTTCGCGCAGCAGCAGCGGGTGGAGCAGTTGTCCCAGGCGCTGAAGATGCTCGAAGACGGGCCGCGGATCGAGAAAATCGAGGCCGCCCGCGCCCAGCTCCGGCAATCGGATGCCGATGTCGCCCGGGCGCAATGGCGGCTCGACAACTGCACCATTCGGGCGCCGATTACCGGCACGATCCTCAAGAAGAACGCCGAAGAGGGGAATATCGTCAATCCGGTGGCTTTTAACGGGTCGTTCAGCCTCTGCGACATGGCCGACCTCGCCGACCTGGAAGTGAGCCTCGACATTCAGGAACGGGACATTAGCAAGGTGTTCCCCCGGCAGAAGTGCCGCATTCGGGCCGAGGCGTTCCCCGGCCGCATTTACGAGGGCTACGTCGATCGGCTGATGCCAATCGCCGACCGTGCCAAAGGAGCGATCCCGGTGCGCGTGAAGGTGAAAGTCCCCAAAGAGGAAGAAGGCGTGTACCTGAAGCCCGAGATGGGTGCGATCGTCACGTTTCTCGGCGCCGCGCCGGACGCCACAGCCGCCTCCCCGCCGGCCGAGTCCCCCGCCGGCGATGTCCCGCCGGGGCAGTCTGCCTCCTGAGCGACGCCTCGACCGCTTCGCGAAGCAAGCGCTTGCTGAACAGCGCTGTTTCAGGGGCTGAACAACCGAGACTGCAGGGCGAGCGCCATCCGTCGCGCTGCTGCGGGCTGGCGACTCCGCTTCTCCCGGAGTCGTAACCCACGGGCAAATCGCCGGTTGCAGTTGCTTGCGGCGGGCTGCATGACGCGTCGCCCCGGGCGTTATCTGAGTTCAATTTCATCGAGCGGTACGCGCTGTGCCTTTTCGGGCAGGCGTCGGCACACGTTTTTCCGGATGGTCGTCCGGAAAGAGGTCGCCGGTTCACCCCTGGTGAACGCTGCCCCGCGGTTGGTCCCGCGACAGCACAACGCAAGCGCGAATGCAGGCTCAGCCCGCTCCGATCACCGGCCTCTGAACGATGGCCGCCGACGGTCCCGGTCCGCCTGAATGCGTCGGCGGGTCGTCTGGTTCCACAAGTCTCACAAGGTTCAAGGGGTGCTGCGATGCTGATGAAGTCTCTTCTGCAGGACGAGGCCGGTTTTATCGTTTCCGCCGAACTCGTTCTCATCTCGACGATCGTCGTGATCGGTCTGGTGGTGGGTCTCTCGGAAGTCCAGCACGCCATCGTGGCTGAGCTGAACGATGTGGGCGACGCCTTCGGCAGCCTGAACCAGAGCTACTGCTACTCGGGCTTTTCAGTCTTCAAGAAGGGCGGCTGCGGCGCGGAATCGGCCGGCTCGGCCTTCCAGGACGTCGCCGACGACTGCGACAACAACCAGTGCGATCTGTCCTGCGACCGTCCGTCGCCGGAAGCTCCGAAGCGCGGCGGCAAGCACTAAGTCGCACTGCTGACGAACGAATCACTGAAGACCAGACCCGCCGGCCGTGGCCGGGCAAATTGCCCGCCACGGCCGTGTTTCGTTGGCGGAGGGGGAGGAGGATTCAGGATTCAGGATTCAGGATTCAGGATTCAGGGATCAGGGATCAGGGGATGGGGTTGGGGTTAGGGCTGGGGGGCATTGGGGTCGGGTGGGGATTGGCTGGAATTCTTTGAGCATTGGCTGGCCGTCCTCCTTACATCCGGGACTACGCAATCGCCGGCTCGCATCCAATCGTGAATCCCCGAATCTTCCTAGCTTTAATGAAGTCCAGTTCCCCTTTAGACTGAAGAAACACCGCCCGGACAGGCGGCGGGGTTTCCCCCACGAGCATTTCGCCGTTCCCGTCTCGCGTACGTTGAGTCTGCCCCACCGAGGACCTGCATCGATGCAGAACTGGCTTGAGCAGTTCGTTGAAGACGGCACCATCAGTGCCGACCAGCTCGCCGAAGCGGAGGAAATGGCGTCCAGCATGGGCATCGCGCCGGAAGAGGCGCTGGTGCGGCTGGAGTACGTGAGCGAGGCGCAGATCGGCGAGGCGAAAGCCGCGCACTACGGCTTCGAGTTCGTCGACCTGTCGGAAATCGAGATTCCGCATTCGGTGATCGAAATGGTCCCCGAATCGGTCGCCCGCGAAAACAGCGTGGTGCCGGTCGAGTTCGTCAACGAAAAGCTGATCGTCGCAGTCGTTGACCCGATGAACTTCGAGGTGGTCGAAAAGCTGCGGTTCATTCTCAACCGCGACGTCGACATGAAAATGGCGCCTAAGGAAGCCATTCTCGAATCGATCAACCGCCACTACGGGCAAAGCGAAACCGAATCGGTCGACTCCATGCTGATGGAGTTCACCGAAACGGCGATCGACTTCACCGAAACCGAGCTCGGCCAGGCCCAGAAAGACGCCGAGGCCGAAGAAAGCGCGCCGATCGTCCGGCTGGTGAATCTGATCATCTCCGAAGCGGTGAACATGCGGGCCAGCGATATTCATATCGAGCCCTTTGAAGACCGGGTCCGCATCCGGTATCGCATCGACGGCGTGCTGATCGAGCGCGACAGCCCGCCCAAGCGGCTGTTGTCGGCCCTGATTTCCCGCCTGAAAATCATGGGCCGCATCGATATCGCCGAGAAACGCCGCCCGCAGGACGGACGAATCAAAACCCGCGTGTCCGGCCGCGACTTCGACCTCCGCGTCAGCATTCTGCCGACGAACCATGGCCAGGCGATGGTCATGCGCATCCTTGATCGCGACAACATCAAGGTCGGCATCCGGAACCTGGGCTTCAGCGAAGACAACTACCGCAAGTTCCAGAACATCATCCGGCGTCCGAACGGCATCTTCCTGGTGACCGGCCCGACCGGCTCGGGAAAAACGACCACGCTGTACTCCGCCCTCGGGGAACTGAACCGGCCCGACCGCAAGATCATCACGGCGGAAGACCCTGTCGAGTATTACCTGCCGGGCATCAACCAGGTGGAAGTGAAATCGGCCATCGGCCTCAACTTCCAGCGCATCATCCGGGCGATGCTCAGGCAGGCGCCCAACGTGATTCTGGTGGGCGAAATCCGCGATGCGGAAACAGCCGAAATGGCCATTCAGGCGTCGCTGACGGGACACCTGGTGTTCAGCACGCTGCATACGAACGACGCTCCCAGCTCGATCACCCGCCTGATCGACATGGGGGTGCAGCCGTTCCTGGTGGCGTCGTCGGTGATGGCCGTCATGGCCCAGCGTCTCGTGCGGGTGGTGTGCGCGAAGTGCGTCGAAGAATACCAGCCGGATGTCACCGAACTGAAAGAGTTCGACATCTCCGAGGATCAGATGGCCGCGGCGGTGTTCCGCCGGGGCAAAGGCTGCAATCACTGCTCGCACACCGGGTATCGCGGCCGGAAGGCGGTGTTTGAACTGATGATGATGAACAGCACGATCCGCGAAATGACGTTTCGCAGCGAGCCGGCGCAGAACATCCGGCGTCAGGCTCGGCTGTTCGGCATGAAAACGCTCGCGGAAGACGCCGTCGACAAAGCGCTGATGGGGATCACGACGCTGTCGGAAGCCTACTCGCTGCGTTCCAGCGACTGACGACGTCCCCCGGCCCCGCAACGAGCCCGCCGCCTTTCTGAATCCCTGTCTCTGACCCCTCCCGCCCATGGCGTTTATCCAGATCGACAAGCTGCTCGAAACGGTTGTTCGCGAAAAGGCGAGCGACCTGCACATCACTACGGGGCAGCCCCCGGTGGTGCGGGCGGGCGGTCATATGATCAAGCTGGAAACCAAGTCGCTCGAAGCCGAAGACACGGTTTCGCTGATGAAGAGCATCACGCCCGAGCGAAACCAGCAGGAACTTCAGGAGACAGGCGGAACCGACTTCGGATTCGCCTTCGGCGAGAAGGCCCGGTTTCGCGTGGCGGTGTTCAAGCAGCGCGGGCACATCGGCCTGGTGCTGCGGCGAATTCCCAACGAGTTTCTCACCTTCGAACAGCTCGGCCTGCCGCCGGTGATCGGCGAACTGATCATGCGGCCCCGCGGCCTGCTGCTGGTGACCGGCCCGACCGGCTCGGGCAAAACGACGTCGCTGGCGTCGATGATCAACTACATCAACGACACGGTCGACCACCACATCATCACGCTGGAAGACCCGATCGAGTACTACCACAAGCACAAGAAGTGCACGATCAACCAGCGCGAAATCGGCGTCGACGTGCCGAGCTTCCCCGAAGCCCTGCGCCGCGCGCTGCGGATGGACCCCGACGTCATCCTCGTCGGCGAAATGCGCGACCTCGAAACGATTTCCGCGGCCATCACCGCGGCCGAAACCGGCCACGTGGTGTTCGGCACGCTGCATACTTCCAGCGCGCAGGGCACCGTCGACCGCATCATCGACGTGTTCCCGACCAACCAGCAGGAGCAGATCCGCACCCAGCTGGCGACGTCGATCATCGGCATTCTGTCACAGGCCCTGCTGGGGCGAATTCCCAAAGGCATGGTCGCTGCGTACGAAATGCTGGTGGTGACGCCCGCCATCGCCAACCTGATCCGCGAAGCGAAGACGTACCGCATCACGTCGTCGATTCAGACCGGGCGGAAGTTCGGCATGCAGCTGCTGGACGACGCCCTGTTCGACCTGTGGCGCAAGGGATTGTGCGAAGAGCGGTCGGTGATGATGAAATCGAACAATCCCGGCGAACTGAAGCAGCGAATCACCAACGCGAAGAAGGGCGTGTACGACGAGAACGCCGACGACGAGGACGAAGACGACGACGACGAATGAGAACTGAAGCGGAAAAGCCGCCCCGACCCACAGCCCCTGATCCCTGATCCCTGATCCCTGATCCCTGATCCCTGATCCCTGATCCCTGCCGCCCCCCTCTGGTCGCGCCCGGGAAATTCACAAAGCCAATCGTCGCCCGGCGTTCGACGGCTCGTTAGACTCACGAGAGCATCTCGATCCGCCGTACATCACCTCCGTCGGACAGCATTCGACTCCATCCTGAACCGCGGTCACGCCGCACCCTTTCGAGACGCCCATGGCACAGCGCAGGCTCGGACAGATTCTCGTCGACCTCGGCTACCTCAATGAGGACCAGCTGTGGGATCTGATCGAAGAGCAGAAGCAGTCTGCGGGCGAAGTGATCGGCCAGGTGGCGATCCGGATGGGGCTGGTCAATCAGGACCAGGTCACCGAGGCGCTGGCCGAGCAGTTCGGCATGCCGGTCGTCAATCTGGACGAGACCAACATCCCGCCGAAGGTGCTGGAGCTGGTCCCGGAGACGATGGCGACGCTGTACAAGATCATGCCGATCTCCCTGAAGGACAACGTCCTGACGGTGGCGATGGCCGATCCGCAGAACGTGGCGGCGCTGGACGACCTGCGAAACTTTCTGGGATACGACGTGCGGGGCGCGGTGTCGACGCCCGCCGCCGTCGAGGCGAGCATCGGGCGGCACTACGCGGCGCAGGAAGACAGTCTCGAAGACCTGATGGGCGTCCTGCAGGATCTGACGATCGGCAAGGAACAGGTCAACCGGGCGATCGACATCGGCGGCGAGGATGAACTGTCGGAAACGCAGCCGATCCGCAAGCTGCTGAACATGGTGCTGCTGCTGGCGATCAAGGATCAGGCGAGCGACATCCACCTCGAACCGTTTGAAGACGAATTCAAAATCCGCGTGCGGGCGGACGGCGTGCTGTACGAAATGGTCCCTCCGCCGCGGCATCTGGCGAACGCCATCGTCAGCCGCGTGAAGATCATGTCGGACCTCGACATCGCCGAGCGGCGGCTGCCGCAGGACGGCCGGATCGAGCTGAACGTCGGCGGCAACCCTGTCGACCTGCGGGTGAGCGTGCTGCCGACGATGTTCGGCGAGGCGGTCGTCATGCGGGTGCTCGACCGAACGGTCGTGCAGCTGGACCTGAACAAGATCGGCATGGACCCGGCCACGCTCGACCGGTTCCGCCACATGATCCGTTCTCCGCACGGGATTGTGCTGGTGACGGGACCGACCGGTTCCGGCAAAACGACGACGCTGTATTCCGCCCTGAACGAGCTGAACGACCTCGAAACCAAGATCATCACGACCGAAGACCCGATCGAGTACGACATCGACGGCATCATCCAGGTGCCGGTGAATCACGAGATCGACGTGACGTTCGCCAACGTGCTGCGGGCCATCCTGCGGCACGACCCGGATACGATTCTGGTGGGCGAAATCCGCGATTACGAAACGGCGGAAATCGCGATTCAGAGCGCGTTGACCGGGCACCTGGTGTTCAGCACGCTGCACACGAACGACGCCCCCTCGGCGATTACACGTCTGCGGGATATGGGGGTTCCGCCGTTCCTGATCACCGCGACGGTGGAAGGGATTCTGGCGCAGCGGCTGGTGCGGAAGATCTGCGTCGAATGTCGCACGCAGTTCGACCCCTCGGACGAGCTGCTGATGGAGCTGCAGTTGCCGGTGGCCCAGGCGCGGAAATACAAGTTCTACTATGGGAAAGGCTGCGCCCGGTGCAACAACTCGGGTTACAAGGGGCGCATGGGAATTTACGAGTTGATGGCGGTGAACGATGATGTCCGCGATATGATTACCTCGGACGCATCGGTTGACGAGTTGCGTAACCTCGCCCGAACTCAGGGAATGACCACGCTTCGCGAAGCGGGACTGAAGCTGATCTTCGACGGCCACACCACGATTGATGAGATTGTCCGCGAAACCGTCATGGAGGATCTCGATTAGGGGAAGATCGACGGCGCATCACGCCGCAGCGACAGAAGATTGCAAGTTGCAATGCCCCGGCGGGAAAACCGCGCCGGATCGCTGAACGACCTCGCCCCGCCCTCGTCGAGTTCCGCGTCTGGAGTCTGCTGATGCCTGAATATCAGTATGAAGCGATGGATTCTCGCGGCCTTGAAGTCAAGGACGTGATCAACGCGGCGTCGGAGGCGGAAGCCCAGACGAAGATCCGCGAGCAGGGCTACTTCGTCACGAAGATCGCCGAAAAAGGGCGGAAGAAGAAGGACAAGGAAAAAACCAAGGCGGACGCCAAGAAGCCCGCCCAGGCCAAGAAGAAAAAGGGAACGTTCAGCTTCGGCGGCGTGGGGGCCAAGCAGCTGACCACGTTCACGCGGCAGCTCTCGACCCTGCAGGACGCCGGCCTGCCGATTCTCCGGTCGCTGCGGATTCTCGAGGGGCAGTCGAAACCGGGACCGCTGAAGAACTCGCTGATGGGCGTCATTGAAGACGTCGAATCGGGAAACACGCTGTCGGAAGCCATGGCCAAGCAGCCCAAGGCGTTCGACAACCTGTACGTGAACATGGTGAAGGCCGGCGAGGCGGGCGGTGCGCTGGAGGTCATTCTCCAGCGACTGGCCGAATTCAAGGAAAAGAGCCAGAGCCTGAAGCGGAAGGTGAAGGGAGCGATGGTGTACCCCGTCGCGGTCATCACCGTGGCGACGTGCATCGTCGGCTTCATCATGTACTGGATCATTCCGAAGTTCAAAGAAATCTTCAACGACTTCGGAGTGGAGCTGCCGGCGATCACGAAGACCCTGATCAGCATGTCGGACTGGGTGGTGAGCTACTGGTTCCTCATCCCGACGATTCCAATCGCGATGGTGCTGCTGTTCAAGATCATCAGAAAGAACCGGACAGGTGCGTACATCATCGACCGGATCGCGCTGAAGATTCCGATCATCGGACAGATCATTTCCAAATCGACCGTGGCCCGAACGTGTCGAACGCTGGGAACGCTGATTGCCTCCGGCGTGCCGATTCTGGAAGCGCTTTCGATCGCCAGAGACACCGCCGGCAACCAGGTGTTCTACAACGCGTTCGACCACATCATCTCGGCCATTCGCGAGGGCGAGGCGATGGCCGTGCCGCTGAAGGAGGCCCGGATTGTCGACGACCTGGTGGTGAACATGGTCGACGTGGGGGAGGAAACGGGCGCTCTCGACAACATGCTGTACAAAGTGGCCGACGTGTATGACGAAGAGGTGTCGATGCTGGTGGAAGGCCTGGTCAACCTGCTCGAACCGCTGATGGTGGTGGTGCTGGGTCTGATCGTGGGTTTCATCGTGATCGCGCTGTTCATGCCGCTGGTGAAGCTGCTGAACGAGCTGTCGTAACCGGCCGATGATGCAGGAAGCCCGCGGGTTGCGCCCCGCGGGCTTTTTTCGTGAACGCGTTGTGGGAAAACGGTGTCGGAGATGATTGACCCGACCCGATGTTTGGGTAAGATTCCGCTTCGGACGGGGCCGTAGCTCAATTGGTTAGAGTACCGGACTGTCGATCCGGGGGTTGCGGGTTCAAGTCCCGTCGGCCTCGCTTGTCCGCAGACGACGCCTGCATGCCACCGGCATGCAGGCGTTTTTTTATTGGGCTGACTGGACTCCCGTTGCCGATTCATTATTCTGCCGCCTATCTATTACCAATTTAGTCGGATATATCATGGCGTGGGAAGCGTGGTTTGTCATCGCGATCGTCATCGTCATGCTCATCGCGCTGGCGAAAGAACTCGCACCGCCCGACCTGCTGGTCCTCATCGCCCTCCTGGCGATCGTGTTTGTCGGCGAAATCGAGCACGCCCGGATCGGCAAACCCGTTCCCGGACAGACGGTGGAGACGCCCAAGCTGCCGACGGCCTCGCGGGCGATCGCCGAGTTCGGCAACGTCGGACTGATCACCGTCGGCGCCCTGTTTGTCGTCGTCGCGGGACTGGTGCAGACCGGCGCCACCAACCTGCTCACAGAGCCGCTGCTGGGGCGACCAAAAACCCTGCTGTCCGCCCAGTTGCGGCTGCTGGCCCCCGTCGCCGGCGCCAGTGCGTTCCTGAACAACACGCCGATCGTCGCGATGTTCATGCCGATCGTGACGGACATCTGCAAACGGGCCAACCTCAGCCCTTCCAAGCTGTTTCTCCCCATGGCCTACTGCGCCACGCTCGGCGGCGTCTGCACGGTCATTGGCACCAGCACCAACATCGTGGTGAACGACCGGCTGCCGACCGACATGAAATTCGGCCTGTTCGAGATTTCCTGGGTCGGGTTGCCCTGTGCGCTGGCGGGGATCGCCTACCTGATGGTGTTCAGCCGGCGGCTGCTGCCCGATCGGCGTCCGGCGATCAGCCTGTCGGACGACCCGCGACAGTACACGGTGGAAATGGTGGTGCAGGACGCCGGGCCGCTGGTGGGCCGGTCGGTGGAGGAAGCGGGGCTGCGTCATCTGCCCGGGCTGTTCCTTGTCGAGATCGAGCGTGCCGGCGAGGTGCTGGCGGCCGTCGGCCCGCAGGCCCGGCTGCGGGCGAACGATCATCTGGTGTTTGTGGGGATCGTGGAATCCGTGGTCGACCTGCGTAAAACGCGCGGGCTGCTGCCGGCCACCGACCAGATGTTCAAGCTCGATGCGCCGACGTCGCAGCGGCGGCTGATCGAAGCCGTGGTGTCGCCGCGATGCCCGCTGATCGGCAAGACGATTCGCGAGGGGCGCTTCCGGTCCACCTACAACGCGGCGGTGCTGGCGGTTGCGCGCGACGGCCGGCGGATTCCGGGAAAGATCGGCGACATTGTTCTGGAGACCGGCGACACGCTGCTGCTGGAGGCCCACACCGATTTTGTGGCCCAGCAGCGGAACTCAAACGACTTCTTTCTCGTCAGCCATGTCGACAACTCGACGCCGCCCCGTCACGACCGGGCGAAAATCGCGCTGGTCACGCTGATTGCGATGGTGGGCATCGCGGCGATGGGGGACGGAAAATACATGCTGCCGGCGGCGCTGACGGCGGCCGCCGTGATGGTGCTCAGCAAATGCTGCACGTCGGCCGAAGCCCGCGACAGCATTGACCTGTCGGTGCTGATCACGATCGGCGCGTCTCTGGGAATTGGCCGGGCGCTGGAGACCAGCGGCGCTGCGGACGCGATTGCGACGAGCATGATTGGGCTGGCCGGCTCAAGCGCCTGGGTGCAGCTGGGGCTGGTGTACCTGCTGACGCTGGTGCTGACCGAACTGGTGACGAACAACACGGCCGCAGTGCTGATGCTGCCGCTGACGCTGTCGACGGTCGCGCAGCTGGGGGTCGACTACCGGCCGTTCGTTCTGGCTGTGATGGTCGCCGCTTCCTGCGGATTCGCGACTCCCTTCGGATACCAGACGAACCTGATGGTGTACGGTCCGGGCGGATACAAGTTTTCCGATTACGTGCGGATTGGCGTTCCGCTGGACGTCGTGGTGATGGTGGTGTTCATGCTCGTGGCGCCGTTCGCGTTCCCGTTTCGTCCGTAGCCCTGCGGCCCGGGCGTTGCCGCTGAGGTTGCCGGGGCCTGCCGCTTACGGCGTTCGCGTCTGGAAGGTTTCGACCGGGCCATCGTCCGCGATCTGCACGGTGTAGCTTTTGCCGTCCGGTGCGACCGACGCCTTGATCCAGCGGCCCGCGCAGTTTTCGGTGGGCTCGGTGTTGGCGATCCGGGCGGGGGTCGTCTGCGCTTCGGGGGGCAGGTTCACGTTGCGGTGCAGCTGGTACGACGCCTGCAGCGACTTCACGCCGGCAAGCGTCCTGAGCGTCTGTTCGCCGCCCCCCTTCTTCGGGCCGTTGCACATCACGGTGACCACCGGGTCGATGGCATGCACCAGCGTGGGGTTGTTGCTGACATCGAGCCCGTGATGGGTGACCATGAACAGGTCGACCTGGCCGATCGGATTGTTGGGGGTCACCAGTTCCGCTTCGATGTTCCACGTCAGGTCGCCGCAGGTGAGGAAGGTGAAGTCGCCGAACGACCAGAGCGTGCTGAGAGACGCGGCGTTGTCCGACTTGTCCTCCGGCTGCGGCTTGTTGGCCGCGGCGAAGGGGTTGGGTTCGCCGGAGTTGGCGATGACCTCGCGGCTGCCCGTCACGACTTTCACAGACAGCGGCGTTCCGGGCGTTGGAAACGTGAACGCATCGCCGACCGACAGTTTTTTCGAGCCGTTCTGGGTGGCGGCCCGATAGGCCGTGATGCGTTCGAGGAACTGCCGGTCTTCCTGCAGGTCGTCGGGAATGCCGCGGTCCCAGAAGTTGCGGATCTTCAGATTGGCCGCGAGTGCGGCGTGGTTTCCGTAGTGATCGAGGTGCCAGTGGCTGACGACGGCGTGGTCGAGATGGTCGAGTTTGGCGACATCGCGCACGACATGCAGAATTCGGTCGAGGTCGCGGTTCTGGAAGCCGGGGTAGCCGGAGTCGATGAGGATCGATTCCCCGGCGGGGGTCACGAGGAGCGTTGAAGCGCCGCCTTCGACATCGATGAAGTACAGATCGAAGCGGCCATCAGCCTGCCCTGCCCGCGCGGGGCGGGCGAGTGAGGCAACGAACAGCAACAGGACGACCGTAAGCGAGCGAGGCATGGGCGAGTCCGGGAGGGCGGGAGGAAGGCCGGTGCGCGCCGTTGTTCGCCGGCGCGAGGTGTTCGCGCCATTGTGCGGCGCGGCGGAATGACCCGCAACAGAAGCGCGAATGCGCGATGCAGCTTCGCGGCTGCGAAGCGTCTCCTTTTTGACAAGAACCGGCGCTGACGATGCCTGCCACAGTGGGCCGTTTTTGAGGACGAGCCACTCAACCTGGATACAGCTCGACGGGGGCCTCAACGCTTCTGTTTGGAAGACCTGATCTCAGCTGATATCCGTGACGGCGTTCATCGAGGCGTCCGAGTCGATGGGGCGGCCGAAGCCCTGCGCCGGGATGAGCCGGGCGGGATCGACGACCATGACGAAGCGGCCGCCGCTGAAGTAGGAGAGTTCGTCTTCCCGGCGGGTCCAGCGGGCGTCAATGAGCATCAGGACGGGGTCGCCGAACACATCAAACTCGGCGGCGAAGAAGCGCGTCGACAGCGGACGGTCGTGCCGCAGCCCGATGCCCTGCCCGGACAGGTCGTGAGTGACGGCTGCGATGCGATCCCCCGTGACGACGAGCTGGTCGTCGACGATGCGGACGGGGATGAGGTCGACCGGCATGCACAGTTTGCGGCGCGGCTCATGCCGCCGGTCTTCGGGACATTGCAGCTGGCGGCGGCGCAGTTCGCGGCGGGCGTCGTCGGAAGCCAGCCCGCAGACCAGTTCGTAGCTGCGATGAATGGTCCAGACGGCATCCGCGATTTCACAGGCCGTGGGAGATTGCCAGTTGTTGCGTTGCGGAGATTTGAAAGGCGACATGACGACCGTATTCCGTGAGCCTGGACAGGATTGGCCGCAGTCGCCTGCCTGGCGCCGCGGGCCATCGACATCCCCATCATGGGGGTGACGCTCAACACTACGCTGCGGCGCCGACGGGCAACGACCGGGCGGGCAGGGTTATCCCCGGTTGTGGCCATGTTTCGCGAAGGCCACGGCCGGGGGTGTCCGTTGTCGACGCGGAGCGGCCGGGGACGTGGCGGAATGGCCACAGTCGGGCGGGAGCACGACGCGGCCGGGCGTCAGAATTGCCTGCCGATGTCGCCCAGCGGCAACATCCGCCGGAGCCGGGGGTCGATACAGCCGCGTCGGCTGATGTGCGCGGAGTTTTGCGCAAAGCCGGCGTCGACTTTCGGCCGATGATGGACAGGTGCACGAACATTCCGCGGCCCGCAGTGGTTGGTCCGGGGGAGAACTCACTGCGTCCGGGGGCGGCCGCAGCGGTGCACGATCTCAGGCCGTACGGGGCGGCGGAAGGGAATCCGGACCGATGGCGCGCATCGCTCGTTCAATGCTGTTGCTGGCAGGCCTGGCGCTGGCCGGCTGCCAGTGCTGCGCCTGCACCGAGCCTTATGGCGACGTGGTCGACCTGATCAGCTCGCGCGAATGCGAGGCGGAGGTGCTGTATCACCCGGGCCTCGACCTGACGCGCATCGGTCGCCGCGACTGGTGCGAGTGCGGCATCAACCGGTGGTTCTGCCCTTGCCGGTGCGACCGATACTGCCCGTCGGACTGCCGATAAGCTGCCGAAGGACGACGTCAGTTGTCGTCGATCGACACGCTGGTATCGACCGAGATGTTGAACGCCGCGATGCGGTCGCGCACCTTGCCGCGCGTGATGCCGAGGATTTCCGCGGCCCGCGACTGGTTTCCGCCGGTGGCCCGGAGCACGCGGGTGAACAGGAAACGCTCCATCACCTCGACGGCTTCGGCGTACAGGTCGGTCGTGCTGGAGCCGAGTCGCCGCTCGACGAAGGCTTTCAGATCGATCTCGGGGTGGCCATCGGAGTCGACCGCGGCTTCGCGGCCGGGGATGACGCCGTGCACCTCGGGCGGCAGAAACTCGGGCACGATGACCGGCCCGGTCGCTTTCAGGACGGACTGGCGGACAATGCTCTGCAGTTCGCGAACGTTGCCGGGCCAGTCGTAAGCGTTCAGCAGTTCCAGGGCTTCCGGAGAAATGCCTTCAATTTCCGGCTTGCTGAGTTCGCGACTGGCGGAGGTGAGGAAGTGCCTCAAGAGCAGCGGCACGTCTTCGCGGCGGTCTTTGAGCGGGGGGAGGAAAATGGTCACGCCGTTCAGGCGGTAGAAGAGATCGGCCCGGAAGGTTCCGGCTTCGACCATGTCTTCCAGAGGCCGGTTTGTAGCGGCGATGAGCCGGACGTTGGTCTGAATGGTTTCGTTGCCGCCGACGCGTTCGAAGCGTTGTTCCTGCAGCAGGCGAAGCACCTTGCCCTGGACGAGGGGGGCCATGTCGCCGACTTCGTCGAGAAACAGCGTGCCGCCGTTGCACTGTTCAAATTTGCCGATGCGGCGGCGGTCGGCTCCGGTGAACGAGCCTTTCTCGTGGCCGAACAGTTCGCTTTCCAGCAGCGTATCTGGCAGGGCGGCGCAGTTGACCGCCATGAAGGGAGCGTCGCGACGATCGCTGTGCTGATACAGGGCGCGGGCGACGAGTTCCTTGCCGGAGCCGCTTTCGCCGCGGATGAGGACGGTGACGCTTTGCCGGGCGACCCGGCCGACGGCCTTGAAGACCTCGAGCATCTGGGCGCTGCGTCCGACGAACAATTCGCCGGACGGTTCTTCGCCCGACGAGACCGGGAGCGCGACGGGCACGCTCATCATACGGCGGGTTTCGAGCGCCTTGGCGACGAGTTGCCGCAACTGGCCGACATCGAGCGGCTTGGCGACATAGTCGTACGCGCCGAGCTGCATGGCCTGGATGGCGGTTTCGCTGCCGGCGCCGGCGGTAATGAAGATGACCGGGACTCGCCGGTCGACTTCCTGAATGCGATGAAACACATCGAGGCCCGATGCGCCGGGGAGCATGATGTCGAGCAGGACGACATCGGGCCGCGCCGAACGGACCTGGTTGAGGCCTTCTTCAGCAGTTCGGGCGGTCAGAACGGAGGCCGAATCGACCAGCGCCCGCTCCACGAGGTGGGTCACGGTCCGGTCGTCATCGACAACAAGCACAGTCGGCATGAAAGGTCTCAAAGGCCTGCAGTGCGAGGCCGAAAACTTCTCTCAGAGAAGTTCAGTCTGGGTGGGGAAACCGGCCCGCTGCGGCTGGCAGCGATTATATTGCCTCGCCACCGCGTCTAACAGGGCGTGCCGATCGATCGGTTTCGACAGGTATTCGTCGCATCCGGCCTGCAGGCATTTCTCGCGATCGCCGCGCATGGCGGCTGCGGTGAGGGCGATGATGGGAGTGCGATCGCCCAGCGCCCGCAGGCGGGCGGTGGCCTCGAAGCCGGTCATGACGGGCATCTGCATGTCCATCAGCACCAGGTCGAACGGCTGGCCGGCCTGCTGCGCGCGGAGCACTTCGGCGACCGCCCGCTCGCCGTTCTCGACGACCGCCACGGTGGCCCCGGCGTCTTCGAGCATGCGGCGGATCATGAACTGGATGCCGCGGGTGTCTTCCGCCACCAGCACGGTGGCCGGGACGATGATGTCGATCGATTCGCGGCTGCGGTGCTGCTCGGCGGCCGCCTCGGCCAGGCTTTCGGCCTGCTCGAACAACAGCGGCGCGGAGGAACGGATGGGCAGCGTGACGCGAAACGCCGTGCCGCGACCGACCTCGCTGGCCACGGTAATCTGGCCCCCCAGCATCTGCACGAGGCGCTGGCTGATGGTCAGCCCCAGACCGGTGCCGCCGATGCGCCGCGCGAGCGCCGGCTGAATCTGATTGAAGGCCTCAAAGACCGTCGCCAGAAGCTCGGGGGGGATGCCGATTCCGGTATCGCGGACTTCGATCGTCAGCGTGGGCGGATCGCTGGTGCGATCGCATTGAGAGAGAATCGTCACCGAGCCGACGTCGGTGAACTTGATGGCATTGCCGACGAGGTTGGTGAGGATCTGGCGGACGCGGAGGGGATCGGTCTGCATCAGGGCCGGCATGCGCGTCGCGTGGTTCACGGCGAGTTCAATGCCCTTCTCCGACGCCTGGGGCGCCAGCAGCGAATGCACTTCCGCGATGACTGAAACGATCGAGCAGTCTTCCACATGAATATCGAGGCGACCGGCTTCGATTTTCGAGAGGTCGAGGATGTCGTTCAGGATCCCCAGCAGCATCCGTCCCTGATTGCGGATCATCTGCAGGATTTCCCGGTGCTCCTCGCGCTCCAGCCGTGGATAAAGCGTATCGGCGCAGCCGAGAACGGCCGACAGCGGCGTGCGGATTTCGTGGCTCATGTTGGCCAGGAATTCGCTTTTGGCTTCGCTGGCCGCCAGGGCCGTGGCCTCGGACTGCTTCAGCGACTGTTCGACTCGATAACGGTCGGAGACATCGGTCTGCACTCCCACGAAATGCGTGATCGCACCGGCAGCGTCCTTCAGGGGCGTGATGCGGATGTCGTTCCAGAAGGTCGAGCCATCCTTGCGGTAGTTGAGCAGGGTGACGTTGCCGCCGGTACCGTTGCGCAGGCCTTCCCGCAACTGGGCGACGACCGAGCGGTCCGTCTCGGGCCCCTGCAGGAGCCGGCAGCTGCGCCCCCGAACATCGCGAACCGAATAGCCTGTGAGGCGCTCGAACCCCTGGTTGGCGTAGATGATCGGGTACTCGGGCCCCTCGGCGGTCGTAATGAGGATGCCGTCCGTGGTGGATTCGAGCGCCCGGGCGCGCACGATGACGTCATCGACACGCCGCTGGAGGACGGTTCGATCGAGCACGGTGCCGATGATGCGCGAAGGCTGCCGTCGCTGGTCGAGCGTTGCCGACCCGCGCACGACGATCGCGGAGATCCCCTGCCCGGTGCGGACCAGCAGTTCGCTTTCGAGGCGGCTGCCTTCCTCGATGGTGCGGCGAATCGACTGATCGAGCTGGACACGCTCATCCGGCACGACGAATCGAAACAGGGCGGCCAGCGGCAGTGTGAATTCGCGGCCGGTATGTCCGAGAAGGCGTGCGGCCCGCTCGTCGATGGTCGCCGTCGCGGTGCGGAGATCGACCTCCCAGATGCCGACCTGGCTGGCATCCAGAACCAGCCGCAGATGATCGGCCCGCTCGCGGAGCGCCTGTTCGATGTGCTCGTGACGCGCCTGCTCGGCCTGGAGCAGATGTTCCGGCGATCGGGCGTGTTGCGGGTCGACACTCACTCAGAAAAATCCTCACGGCCGCAGTCGGAAACCCGCAGACCGGTCTCTGCGGTCGGCGTAGCTGAACAAGGCCACTTCAGGTCGTCAATTGCTCGGGCGGACCTGAACCAGGCCATCCATCAGGTTCACCGGGGATCGAACTGAATCCCCGGCCGCCAGCAGCGCGGCGGGCAGAACCACGCCGGCCGCCCCGGGTTGACCCCGAAACTGGAATAATGATCGATTTCTCCGCGATCTCCGCCCCCTACAATCGGCCAGCGTCCGCCGTCGAACGGCGAGGGGGCCACACCGCCCCTGCAAAACGGAACTCTCGGAGCGGCGGAATGTCGGCACAGTCGACCGGCCAAGGATTGCCAGTGGAAGGATCGCAGGTGGTGGTGATCTGGAATGCGGGCGCGGGATCGACCAGCCACGCGGAGGATGCCCGCACGGCGCTGGAGGCGCTGGCGGGAGTGCAGGTCGTGGAGACCGGCTCGCGCGACGAAGCGATTCAGACGGTGACTGCCGCCTGCCAGCGCGGGGTTTCGCGCGTCATTGCGGCTGGCGGCGACGGCACGGTGAACGCCGTCGTGACGGCGTTGGCAACCTGGCAGGAGGCGCATCCATCCGGGCCGGACCTCGCCATTCTGCCGTTGGGAACCGGGAATGATCTGGCCCGGTCGCTCGACATGCCCCTGACGCCGGCTGAAGCGATCGAGACCTGCCTGCATGGCCAGTCTCGTCCGATTGATGTTCTGGAACTGCACTCGGGGGACGGCGAAGTGCGGATCGCCGACAACATGATTACGGCGGGAAACACCGGCAAATACCTGGACATTCTGACCGACGACCTGAAGCAGCGCTGGGGCGCGCTGTGCTACCTGCGCGGTGCGGTCGATCTGCTGGAAGACCTGGACGTCTACACGGTGCGGCTGGAGTTCGACGATGCACCGCCCGTGGACATCGAGGCGCTGAATCTGTTTTTCGCCAACGGACGAACCTCCGGCGGCGGAATGACCGTCTGCTCGGACGCGGACCTGGGCGACGGTTTCCTGCGGCTGCTGGTGATTCGGGAGGGTTCGGGCTTCGACCTCGCAGGGCTGACGCTCGACTACCTGACCAGCGACGTGCGTGAGAATGACCTCGTGCTGCATCGCCGCTGCCGGCGGGTGCGGGTGACGTGTCGCGACGAGATTCCGCTGTCGACAGATGGAGACGCTGTGAAGTCGCGCGACTTCACGGTGTGCGTGCGTCCCGGCGCGGTTCGCGCGGTGTTTGGAGCGCGCCCGGCGTGACGGGTTCATGAGCGAGGGGCCCACGGGGAGCGGGACAACAAAAAAGCGATCGCATTCCCCAGAAATGCGATCGCCATTGTCTTGGAAAACCAGTGGCTTTCCGGCCGGTGCAGGGCAGGAACTAATAGGCAACTTGCTGACACGTGTTCAACGAACTTCTGACAACACCTGGGCGACGAATCGTGCAAAAACGTCGCAGCTTCCGCGGCCGTGAAGCGACCTTCACAATGCGTTCCCGGCCACTCCAGAGCTAGACCGCTTCGAGAACGAGGTCCAGCGCCTGATGCTCGCGTTCGATCGCCGCGGCAATCTCCTGCCGCTGCACGGACATTTCCCGCGGGGCCTCGATCGCCAGCCGCACGCGGCTGCCGCGGATATCGGCCACCTTCACGCGGATGACGCCGCCGATGATGATCTCTTCGCCAATTTTCCGAGTCAGTACGAGCATTCCGTTACTCCTGCGGCCGATGCCGTCCTTAGATTCCTGGGGTTGCACAACGCTCATTGCAAAGATGCGAATTTCTTGCCAAGAACCGGCCCCGGGCCCTCTCGCAAACGAGTTTCCGGTTGCGGCGACGAGCGGTGAGGCTTCCGAATGCCATGGGAGGTTGTGACTTGTGCGTGGGGCGAGAAACTTTGGCAATTTCTGCCGGTTGCTGGTGTTGTGGACAGGTCGCCCAGAAAGTGCACGCCCGCGATCTGGTCGCTCGGAAGGCGCGCTGGCCGATCACCGATCAATTTCGGCCTTCGGCGGCACTTGAACCGACGGACTTAAACTCCCCCTCATCAATTACTTAAGACAGGCTTCAAGAGCAATTCGTCACACGATCGCGCGTGTGCGGCGGCCGGCCACTTGAGGGGAATCCCTTGCCGGGCACGGAATCTGCAAGGTGTGCGTTGAGAGGACAGGAAACTCTGTCGGCCCCCTGAAAGTTTACGGAACTGGAAGCTTCGTCTCATGATGGCAATCAAGGCTGCCCCTGCGGTCAATCAGTCGTCCACTCCTTCTCTGAATCACTCCCGGCTGGCGATTGCCAGTTCGGCCTTGGAACGGCTGCACCAGTCTCCCTACCGCGGACTGCGGAGCGTGGCCCTCGACCTGTCGGGCGACACGATGATTCTCACCGGCCAGGTGCGAACGTTCTTCCTGAAGCAGATGGCGCAGCACCTTCTGGGCGACTTCTCCGGATCGTGGGAGATCCGGAACGAGCTGCGCGTCGCCTGAGTTCAACGGGACGACCGGATTCGCGCGCTGAGGAAGCAGGGAGCGTCAGACTCCCTGCCCTTCTTCACTCAGGAGCGATTCCGCCGCATTGATGAGCCGCATCCGGCCATCGGTCGCTGCCCGCCGCAACTTTTTGTAGGCGGCCTCTTCGTCCAGGTCGTCACGTCGCATCAGCAGTCCTTTGGCCCGCTCGATGACTTTGCGATCGGCCAATGCCTGCCGCAGCGACTCGACTTCCCCCTGCAGTTCCTGAAATTCTTCGAACCGCTTGAGGACCAGGTGGATCGTGGGCTTGATCTGCGGCACTTCCACCGGTTCGACCAGATACGCCATCACATGATCGAGCATGGCCCGCTCGACGTGCTGCAGCGACGTCCTCTGAGTGACGACGATCGCCGGAATCGTCACTTCATCGGCCAGACTGACCAACGCGTGAATGCCGTCCCCGTCGGCCAGGTCGACGCCCGCCACGATCAGGTCTGGAGGTGACTTGCGCACCGTCTCCATCAAGACATCGCAGCGGTCGCAATCGCAGACAACTTCATGCCCGAGTTCCTTGAGGGCCGTTTTCAGCTGCTCCCGCTGCTCGGCGTTTCCATGGGCCAGCAGTGTCTTCAGTCGCTCGTTCATGTCCGCCAGGGAAATTGAGGCCGTACGGCGTGACGTCTCCGGTCCGCATGGAAAACGCCGCTGCACGCTACCTGCGGGACGACTTTAGCGGCGAACAGGTGTTCACGAAAGCGGTTTGATAAAGCGACGAATCATGAACGCCCGGCCGCTGACTGCTGCCCGGACGGAACGCGAGAGTTGCCCGACGACGCGGCTTCTGTCGTCGCTGCCTGATCCATTTCCCGCAGCCCGTGAGGCGACTCTCGACTCGCGGGCCCGCAGTCAATCACGGGCCCGTGCGGCCTCCAGGTCGGCGTCGCGATGGCCCGCGTCCAGCAGAGGGTGCGGCGTCTCAACGACGGTGGTGTCGCGGGTTTCCACGGGCGGCGGCCAGGCAACCGCCTGACGGGGATCGCCCGCCTCGGGATCGGCCGAGTCGACAGTCACCAGCGTTTCCTTCAGGTATTCCGCCCCGAGAAAGATGAAGGCGATCGCGTAATAGCACCACAGCATGACGGCCAGAAACGACCCGATCAGACCGTAGGCGTCGTTGTACCTGGTCCCGATGACGAGCGCTCCGAGAACGACGCGTCCCAGTTCCCAGCCCGCGGCGGTAAACAGGCCCGCCCGCAGGGAGTCGCGCCAGCCGACGCGAACAGGGGTGAGGAACCGGAAAATCAGCATGAAGATGCCGGTGTTCACAGCGAGCGACGTGAAGAAGCGAACCTGCGGCCCAGGCATCGACGGAATGCCAACCTGGGTGCGGAGGAATTCTTCGAGGGCACTGAGGACCACGTTGGCGATGAACACCGCCACAACAACCAGGCCGCTCGCCAGCAACATGAGGAACGCGATGCCGCGTTCGATGAGCGTATGCCAGATCGCGACGAGGACTCCTTTTTCACCGGAAGACTCGACATTCCAGATGTGGTTGAACGCCCGTTCAAACTGGGCGAAGCCGGCGATCGCGGCGATCAGGACGCCAATCAGCCCCAGGGAGCCGCCGACATTCGAGCGGTGTTCGACCTGATCGAGGATTTCTCGGACCTGGGTCTCCAGCGCGGGAGAGGCCTGATCGGCAATCAGCGCGAGGACATGATGCTGCGCGTCCTGACCAATTGTCGAATAGCGCAGCAGCAGCCCGATCCCCGAAATCAGGGTGAGCAACAGCGGAAAAATGGAAAGCCCCAGGTAGTACGCCACAGCGGCCGACATCAGGGGGCCGTCGTCCTCCTGCCAGCGCTGGTAGGTTCGCCAGACGATCTTCACGGGGCGCATCAGTCGGCTTCGCATGGCTGGTCTGCATTCAACGGCAAAGCACCGCACTCAAGTCCGCCAACAGCGGCCTGTGAGATGCGGTGCTCGCAAAAGCGGCGGATAAATTCTGGCGTGTGCGGGCACACACCCGAGTCCTACCAGGGCTTGAGCTTCCAGCCGAGCACGAAGCCGACGCCGAAGCACCACAGTGCGGCCACGTCCGGTTTCTGTCTGGCGTAGGTGGTGAGATACTGGACGATGTCGTCCGCAGGTTTCAGGGATGTCTCAGAAGCGGACGATTCGGTCCGCCGCTGATTGGATGTCGCTGCCTGTGCCATGGTCGGATCCTCCTGGGGAACGGTGGTGAATGGGTGGTGTGTTTGATTCTGCACCGCGGTTGATGACGCGGCATGTTTGAGTCAGCGGTTTTGGGGGTGGATCTCTGTCACTCAGAACCGTGGCGCCGGCCCTGGCGGGGGATCGGGCTCCGACGGGCGGAGCGATTCCTTGATCCATCTCAATGTTTCAACAGCTTCGGCTTTGGAACGACCAAACGTCTTTCCCGCCGCGAGCAGGCGTTTCCAACCCAGCCAGCCGGCGATGGCGCCGAAGGCGACGCCAGCGAAGGCCGAGGTGGCAAAACTGACTGTCCACGACCACCCGGCGAATTCCACCAGCGCGAGCGCGAGGGTCACAAAGACGAGCGGGATCGCCCCCAGGGCTGCGAACAGCCCGGCGGCAATGGCGCCGAGTGCCAGCCCGGCCGAGCGGGAGCTGTCGCGCAGGTCGACAGCGAACAGCCGCAGCTGCAGCTCGACCAGCGTGACCACATCGTGGGCGTAGCCGGAGACATTGCGGCGGAGCCGTTTCGCGGGGTTGCCGCGGTTCATCGTCGCTTGATCAACCATCCCAATGCCACTCCTGCAGTCAGGGCTGCCGCAATGCAGAGCCCGGGACGCCGCTCGATCCAGTCGTCGAGCCGGCTGATCAATGTGGTGACTTCATCGGCCGTCAACTCCCGTCGCGTTGCCGGGCCGTAGGCGTGATACAGGGACGGGCTGCCGTTGCCGGCGATCATGGGTGTTGCTCCTGAGTGGTGTGGTCGGCGACCTGGCCTCCGAGCACTTTGCCCACCTGCTGCCCGGCGAAGGCGAGGCCTGCCCGCAGCAGCATGTTTCCGGCCAGGTTGATGCCGCTTTCCATAAGGGTCGGTTTGCGAACAGGCGTTACAGTGGCCGGGTCGACGATCCAGCCTTTCCGTTCGGCCACCCGCTGGAGTGCATCGAGGTCGGCGAGGGGTTGCTGCTTCTTCGGAACCAGGAGGAATCCGGCCAGACCGGCCGCGGCGAGCATGGGGCCGGTGAATTCGTGCATGTAGAAGCGCCAGTCGGCGAGCCGCTTCGCGCTCTTCGCCACGACCGCGGCCTCGCCGGTCATCCGATGCCGGACTACCTGCATCAGTCCGCGAAGTTCTTCTGCACTGAGTTGCTCACTCACCGTCCGGCTCCCGTTCAAACGTGCAACTGCTTCTGAACCGATTCCGGCAGATACTCGGCAATCGACTCGAGAATGCGGCGACCGAGGTTTTCGGCCGTCGGCTGCCGGCGAACTCCAAGCGGCTCGGCCAGAGTGCTGCCGACGACGACGCCCAGCCCCAGCCCGACCCCGAACAGGGCCATGGTCATGGCCAGCGGATGTTCCTTGATCGCCGATTCGGCGGCGGCGGCACAGCGGGTCGCCATCGGCGCTTCGGCGTCGTCGGTTTCAAAATGCTCGTGCATGCGATTCATGGCTTCCAGTCCCTGAAAAATGGCGGATCGACCTGAGGCTCGACGGGATTCAGGCGCGGGACGATTTGAGGACGAGGCCCGCGACCACTCCGGCAATAAGACCAGCCCCGAAGGCGACTGCGACGGATTCCATCGGGCTGCGGCGCACGAGTTCCTGGGCGTCTTCCACGCCGGCCTGCACACCTTCGAGGGCCTGTTCGTAACGTTCCTGGGCAGCGTGCTTCGCCTGGGCGGCGTAATCGCGGGCGTTGTCGACCGCCTGCTGAACGGCGGAGTTGCCGTTCTTCATGGCGTGCTGCAGAAAGTCTTCGACGGCCCGGCGCGTCTCGCCGGTTTTCGCCTGAATCGCTCCGATGAGCTGATTCGCGTCCCCTTTGAACTGCTGCAGATCGTTGTCGGTCAGCTGACCCCACTTCTCCTGAAGCTTCCCCTTCACCGAGGTCCAGCTGCCTTCGAGTTCCTGACGGGTAATCATGTGTCCATGCTCCTAGTGCGTGTGCCGCGATGATTCAGCCGGTTCTGTTTGCGATGCATCTGTCGCCGGGTCGCGGTCGGCTGCGTTGCAGTCGTTGTTGCAATCACCGGACCAAACCGGGATCGCGACGGCAGACGACACGGAACGATGGACTTAAATCGTTCTGAGAGCAGTCACTTACGCCGATGCGCGACGCCGCGACGCCTGTTGCGGAGATTGGGTCGCTGAACGATCAGTTCACTCGCTGAACTGACAGGGGGCCTTGTCACCGTGGCGGGTTGGACCGCGGGGGATGCTGCGACGCTCAGACCGAGGCCGCTTCTTCCAGAATGGGGCGTTCGTTCGTCGGCTGCTTCTTCAGTCGGTGCGTCAGCAGCGCGTGGGCGAGCCAGCAGAGTTCAGACCACGCGAGGCCGATCGTCCAACCCGCCAGCACATCGCTGGGATAATGGACGCCAAGAAGGACCCGACTGATGCCGATGAGGACGGAGAGCAGGACTGCGACGGCCAGGACATACATTTTGAGCCACTTCCCTTCGACGACCGCCATCACCAGTCCGCCGAGGGTGAGATAGACAATGGCGGCCATCATCGAATGTCCGCTGGGAAAGCTGGCCGATGAGACGTGTGCCAGATGCGGAACGAGATCGGGCCGCGGACGGTCGAACGCCATTTTCAGCAGCGACGCCAGCAATCCGCCGCCGAGTGTCGCGGCGGCCAGAAACAGGGCCGTCCGGCGTCTGTCGGCCAGCCAGAGGAATCCGGCCACTCCCGCAGTGCTGATCGCCAGCACGACGACTGAGCCGAGCGCGGTGATGTCGCGGACCATTTCCGGCAGCCAGCGGGGCCCGCGCAGCCGTCCGGGATCGCCCGGCTGGCGAGCCATTTCGAGGAACCAGCGATCCCAGCGGGCGGTTTCGCCGTCGTTCACCGCATCGGCCAGCCCGCCGGCGACCCACAGCCCTGCGGTCACCAGCAGCAATGCAGCCCAGGCGCGAGGCTCCCAGGCTCGAAAGAAGCCGATCAGCCGCTGCATGTGAACTCAGACTCCCCGGGGATGGCCGCGGCGGGGTGCGCCAACGGGCGGCCGCCGGAATTCATTCCGACGGGCCGGTTTGCTGACTGCCAACGCCCCGATCGGTCGGCTATCGTATCAACCGCTGTGGATGGTTCTCGACTTTGTCGTCTCCGGCCTGCGTTGAGGATACTGCACCGATGCCACTCGACCAGAAGTTGTCGCGACGATTCTGTGATGGTCTGACCCGACGCAGTTTCGTGCGCGCGGGGAGCCTGGCAGTCGGCGGGCTGGGTCTGGCGGACCTGCTGCGGAACGAATCGCTGGGGAACAGCGCTCGCCGGCACAAGTCGGTCATCATGGTGTATCTGACCGGCGGCATCGGCCATCAGGACACGTTCGACCTGAAGCCGCAGGCGCCTGCGGAGATCCGGGGGGAATTCCAGCAGATTGCGACGGCCGTGCCGGGCATCGCGTTCTGCGAACATCTGCCGAAGCTGGCGGCGTGCGCCGACCGGTTCACCGTGCTGCGGTCGATTGTCGGCCAGCGGGACGAACATTCGAGCTTTCAAAGCGTGACGGGTTTCACGATGCGCGAAACGGCGCAGCGCAACCTGCCGCACTTCGGTTCGGTTGTTTCCAAAGTGCAGGGAGGAACCGACGCCCTGACGCCGCCGTTTGTGGACCTGTTCCCGACGATGCAGCATCGGCCGTACAACAGCACCGGGGCGGGCTACCTGGGAAGCGCGTATCACCAGGTGCGGGCCGATGGGGAAGACCTCGCCAGCATGAAGCTGCGGTTCATCGAGCGACCGCAGTTCGAGGGACGGCAGCGGCTGCTGGCGAGCCTGGATGATCTGCGACGCCGACAGGACGCGCGCAGCATTGCCGACGCGGATGAAAGCTATCGCCGGGCGTTCGAGGTGATGACCTCGTCGCGGATTGTCGACGCGATGGATGTGGAGCGGGAAGATCCGGCGGTCCGCGAGCGATACGGCAAAGGCTCGTCGAAGCACCTTGGCGACGGCGCTCCGATGTGGAACGACCAGTTGCTGATCGCCCGCCGGCTGGTGGAGGCCGGGGTGCGCGTGGTGACGGTGGCCTACGGGTTCTGGGACACGCATGGCAACAACTTCGGCCACATGAAGCAGCACCTGCCGCTGTTCGATACGGGCATTTCGGCGTTGATCGAAGATCTGCAGCAGCGGGGTCTGGCGGACGACTGCACGGTGGTGGTGTGGGGCGAATTCGGGCGGAGTCCGAAGATCAACGCCAATGCGGGGCGCGATCACTGGGCGCCGGTGCAGTCGGTGGTGATGGCGGGGGGCGGCATGCCGTCCGGAATGGTCATCGGATCGACCGACAAAACCGGCGCGGCCGCTCAGGAGCGGCCCATTCACTACCGGGACGTTCTGGCGACGGTCTATCACAACCTGGGCATCGACCCGCATGCCTTCGTGCGCGACATGAGCGAGCGTCCCGTGGCGATTCTGCCGGAAGATGCGCGGCCGATCCGGGAACTGGCCGGAACCGTGGGAGCCATTCATTCGTGAGCGTCCCGGCCCCTCCCTTCCGCATTCGCGCCGCCCGGCTGGACGACGCCGAAATCATTGCCCGGTTCAACTGTCAGCTGGCCGAGGAAACAGAAGACACACGGCTCGACGCGTCGACCGTGCTGGCGGGGGTGCGGCAGCTGCTGGCGGACCCGGCCAAGGGGCGTTACCTGGTGGCCGAGCAGCAGGGGGCGATCATCGGGCAGTTGGCGCACACCCGCGAGTGGAGCGACTGGCGGAACGGCGACCTGTGGTGGATCCAGAGCGTGTATGTGCAGGCCGATTTTCGCGGAGCGGGCGTGTTTCGGTCGCTGTACCAGCACCTGGAAACGCTGGCCCGCGAGTCGGGCAACGTGGTGGGCATCCGGCTGTATGTCGAGCGACATAACGAACAGGCCCAGTCGGCGTATCGGCGACTGGGCCTGGTGAAGACGGAGTATGAGGTGATGCAGAAGGTGTGGCGCGGCTGAGGGCTCAGCGCGTCCGCAGAGCTTCCGGCAGCCGGGCCATGCGGCCCGACCGGGCGCCCATTTGGGGAACCGGAATGAGCAGCGGCTCGGGCATGAAGGCCCACATGCGGGTGGTGTCCTGCTTCGCGCCCGTCTTTTCAATCCACATATGTTCCGGCTGGATCTCGACGATGTTGGTCACCGGGTTCAGTTTGGGCTTCTGCCGGAAGAGTTCGACGTCTTTGGCGATCTGGGGATCGGTTTTCGACTCGTAAGCGCCGACCGTGACAATGGAGTGGTAATGGTCGTGCCACACATAGGCCTCCCGTCCGCGGTGCTGCCGGAGGGCGAGCGTCAGGTCGTTGGCGTCGATGGCGGCGACATCGAGCGGGTTGATGCGTTCGGCGTCGAAGAAGTTGGTTTTCTGGGCGGCGATCGTTCCTTCCATCACCTTGCGCCCGGTGAACATCGCCACCTGCAGCGTGTAGTTCCCCCGGTTCTCAAGCAGCGAGTAGTTGACCGACGAGTTCAGCTTGATGAGCAGGGTGTCGGGCTTGGCGTCGGCCGCCATGCGGGACTGGGCTTCTTCCTGCGAGAGCAGCGGGTTCGTGGTGAGGAACGCCTTCTGAAACGGCCCCTGTCCGGCCTTGGCGAACCAGACAATGCCATTCTCGGGCGAGAGGCATTTGGGCTTGAGCTTCTTGACGAACGCCAGCGAGTCGCGGGCGAGCGGGTCGTTGAGCGACGGGTAGTTCCCGGCGATGACTCCGAACGACTCCACCTTGTGGAGGTTTTTGCGCTGATCGGGATTGCCGCGGCGGTCGATCGTTTCGACCAGGCCGTCATCGGCATTCACCCGGTAGACATACGCCGGCAGATTGTTTTTCGATCGCAGCTCGAACACGAGTTCGTGGGCGATTTCCTCGGCCGTTTTCGCGTTTTCGTCGCTGCCTTCGTTCGCACTGCGGCGGAAGGTCTCGACCATGATCATCACCGGGCCGTGGGCTTTGGTGAGTTCATATTTTTTCCCGGGAATGGCCTCGATGCGGCCCGCGACAGCGGCCGACGCCGGACAGGCGGCGGCCAGAACGATCAGGCCGCGGAGGAACAGTGATTTCAGACCGATTCGCATGACCCAACTCCTTCGGGAATGCGTGGGAAACAACGCAATCAGCCCGGCGGCGCCCTCGTGGCGCCGCTGGACCGCCCAGTGAACTTGAGGCTATCTCACAAATCGCCTGAAAAAGGCCAGTCCTTTCCGAGGATTTCCCGCTGCACCTGCGAAAGTTGCCGGATTCCGGCGGTGGCCAGGACGAGCTGGGCCTGGAGCTGGTCCGGGCTGAACGTCCCATTTTCCGCAGACCCCTGCACTTCCACAAACTGCCCCGAACCGGTCATGACGACATTCATGTCGACTTCCGCCCGGCTGTCTTCGCGGTAGTCGAGATCGAGCACTGCCAGCCCGTTGTGAATGCCCACGCTGACTGCCGCGATGCTGCCGGTCAGCACCTGTTGCGGATCGACTCCCACCGGGCGCAGCGAATTGACGGCGTCGACCAGGGCGATGAACCCGCCCGTGATGCTGAGCGTGCGCGTGCCGCCATCGGCCCGGATGACGTCGCAGTCGATGGTGATCGTTCGCGGGCCGAGCGCCGTGGTGTTGACGGCGGCGCGCAGGCTGCGGCCGATGAGGCGCTGGATTTCCTGGGAGCGGCCATCGACCTTTCCCGATCGTTCACGGGCCTTGCGCGGGGCGGTGCTGCCGGGGAGCATGTTGTATTCGGCGGTGACCCACCCGGTGGGGGGATCCTGCCGCATCTTCCAGGGGGGGACGCTGTCGTCGATGCTGGCGGTGCAGAGCACGGAGGTGTTGCCGGCATGGATGAGGACGCTTCCCGGCGCTGCGGTGGCGAACGGCCGCTCGACGCGGATGGGGCGAAGCTGGTCGGGTGAGCGGCCATCGTGACGCATGGATTCGGCTTTCAGCGCGGCGGGCGGATTGAGGGGACGGAAGCGAACCGGGTATTCTGTCGCACCGCGGTTCAAGAGCAACCGTGGTGGCTGCGTTCCGTCGGGTCGAAACGGGATCGACTTTCGCCCCGCGACCGCATCCGAAATCCACTGTCCCGTTGATCGCCCGGTCGAATCTTGTCCGACGTTTCCCCTGTTCTCTGGAACCGACTGCAAGGGCACTCGGCGCAACTGACCATGCTGCGCCGCGCTGCGGCGCGGGGCCGGCTCGCACATGGATATCTGTTTCTGGGTCCGGCGGGAATCGGCAAGCGGATCGCCGCGCGGGGACTGGCGCAGGCGCTGTTCTGCCGGCAGTCGAATGAACGGGAACTCGAACCCTGCGGCGAATGCCCGGCCTGCAAGCAGGCAGCGGCCCAGACACATCCGGACCTGCTCGAAATCGGGTGCGCCGAGGGAAAACGTGAGCTGTCGATCGACCTGATTGCCGGCTCCAAAGAGCGCCGCGGCCGCGAGGGGCTGTGTCACGACCTGTCGCTGCGTCCGATGTCGGCCAGTCGCCGGGTGGCGATTATTGATGATGCCGAGCGGATGAACGACGAGAGCGCGAACGCCCTCCTGAAGACGCTGGAAGAGCCGCCTCCGGGATCGATTCTGATCCTGCTGGCAACCGACCTGGAGCCGATCCTGCCGACGATTCGCTCGCGGTGTCAGCCGCTGTGGTTCAACCCGCTGCCGGTCGCCGAGGTGGCCGGCATCCTGCAGAATTCCGGTCTGCCGCCGGCGGAAGCGGAACAGGCGGCCAGCGTTTCGGCCGGGAGCGTGGAAACGGCCCGGCGCCTGATGGAGCCGGAGATGGCGCAGCTGCGGAGCGCCGTCCGGAGCGGGCTCGCATCCGGGACGATCAGCAGCCTCTCCCTGACCGCACGCCTGATGGAAGCGATTGAGGCGGCCTCGTCGAACACTGCCGAGCAACGGGAAAACGCGACCTGGGCGATCCGTTTCGCAATCGAGCAGTTCCGCGGCGTGCTGCGCAATGCGGCCGATTTCGACAGTCAGGACCGCGCGGCGACCAGCCTGGAGCGGTGTTACGACGCACTCGGGCAACTGGAGCAATCGATGCCCGTGCCGCTGTGCCTGGGAGGACTGTGCGACGACCTTGGGAAGATCGGCCGGACGGGCTCGGCGGCGCTGCATTCAGCGATGCTGTGGTAGTCGCGGCGGGCAGTCAGCGATTCGTCTCGGTGAGCGGGGCCGCGAGCGGGCGTTCGACCCACATCCACCCGGCGAGCACCAGCGACGCTGCGGCGAACACGAGCAGCCCCCGCTGAAAACTGCGTGGGACGAACGTCCATTCGACGACGTGCCGGCCGGCGGGAACGTCGACGCAGCGGAACTGCTGCTCGAAGACTCCCGGCGACATTGGCTGGCCATCGACGGCGACCTGCCAGCCGGGATATGGGATGTCGAGCAGCACCAGCCGGCTGTCGGCGGGGGAATCGACCTCGATGACGACCGATTCCGGCCGCTGACTGACGATTCGCACACCGGCGCCGTCGGGCTGATGTTCGAGGAAGGCCAGCGCGCGCTGGCCGTGCAGTTCGTAGAGGAACAACGGTTCGCGTCCCCGGCCCCACGCGGCGTTGAGGAACGGGTCGAAGACCTCTGAGCGCCAGACCATCGGCCAGGCGGATTCCTCCAGCGGCGACTGCGCCAGCACATGCGTCACCCCCGCCTTCTGGAGCCAGTCGATCAGGCTCTGCCGAAGCTCGGGCGTTTCCTCGTCCGAGCTGAAACGCGGGATGGCGAGGGACCTGTCGTAGTACTGGCGGGGGCCGATTCCGAGATACTCCGGCACGCAGTTGACCCCCATGATGGATGGGAGATTGGGGCCGGGAGCGAACAGGCGAACCGGTCGATCGAGCGACTTGAGTCGTGCGGCGACGGGACTCTCGTCTTTCAGCGAAATTGGTGCGCGGTTCACGAATGTCAGGTAGGTCACGCAATTGTGGACGTAGGCAAGATCGAGCGCCGTCGCCGTGAACACCGCGCCGACGACCACCAGCCAGAAGCGGCGCACCGACGGGGTTGCGAGGAGGCGGTCGACCACGTTGCCCGCGGCGACGCCGACGGCGAGGGCCGTCAGCATGCCGTAGCGTCCCGGGCCGGCGAAGTAACTAAAACCCGGAACGAACTTCAGCACGGGCATCAGCAGCCCGGTGGCGAGGATGACGCCAAGAATGCCGGCCAGGGCGAGGATTGAACGGCGGCGATCGCGCGAGCGCCGGTCGATCCATGTCCAGACGGCGCCGGCGAGCGCGAGGTAAAAGGGAATCACTCCGAAATAGAGATGGGCCTCGATGCGATTGGAATTGAACAGGTTCTCGTCGGGATTGATGTCGGGAGCGAACCAGAGCGTGGGCCACAGGGGCTGCGTGAGATACCAGAGGGGGATGTTTCCATATGCCTGGTTGAAGGCCCCTTCTTCCCGCTGGCTGACCGACTTGAGCTCGGCGCTGGGGATCAACTGCGGCGCGGCCAGACAGAAGCCCAGAACGATCGACAGGGCAACTCGGCCCGCGGCCGCGGAGCGGGCCTGCTGGATGTTGGCCGCCAGTGCCGCCGTGGCCCAGGTGAGCCGCAGAAGCACGAGCAGCGCCGCCAGCAGCAGCGTGATGAAGGCGAGGTTGAAGTGTCCGGTGGTCAGAAAGGCGGCGAGTGCGATGGACGCGATGGCCAGCCAGCGAACGCGGCCGGACTGCAGGTAGCTTTCAACGCACCAGATGATGAACGGAAACCAGGCCCCTCCGAAGATGGCCCATTCCAGGCAGGCCCGCGCGGGAAACCAGCCATAGACGAACGACAGGGCTGCAAGATGCGCCCCGCTGGCGGCGAGGCCAAAGCGGCGTGCGAGGAGCCAGGTGAAGATGTAGGCGGCGATGTAATGCAGCAGATGGCTGGCGTTGTAGGCGGAGTTGACCTCGAGCAGCCCGTAAAGAGGGACGTTGAGGGGATAGAGCGCGCCGGTCTGGCTTTCGGCGAGCTGCGGGTAGCCGAGGCTGACGACGGCGTTCCACTGCGGCAATGTTCCCGAGCGCAGGGCGTCCTGGTAGGCGACTTTCTGGGGAAAGTAATAGGTGTAGGTGTCGCCGCCGATGACCCCGCCTCCGGTCCAGAGAGTGGGCCAGAAGTAGAGCGTCAGTCCGATGGCCGCGACCAGGACGCCGGCGGCGTTCAGGAGCCGATTGCTGCGTGGCGCGGCAGAATTTTCCGGCAGGGAATGCCGATTGCTGTTATTGGAGGGAGACGGGGCCCTGGACTCTGCGGAACGACGACTGTTCTGTTTTAGTCCCATCCCTGTCGGCACTTCCGAGAAATTGAGTTTCCTCCTGGCTGCAGGATGCCGCCAGGGGTCGGTCTTCCCGTGTGTAATGTTGGGAAGCCCGCGTTGCAATTCTTACATGTCCAGGTCGGAGCTTCACGGATGAAGACCGTCTCGGTGCTGATTCTGCTGTTTGGTGCATCGCCTCGCGGTGAGGTGATCGAACTGACGGGCCAACGCTGCTACCACTGCCAGACCATGGTGCCGATTGTGCACCGGCTGCAGCGGGAAGGGCTGCCGATTCGCCAGGTCGATGTCGACCAGCAACCAGAGGAGGCCCGCCGCTATGCGTATGAAGGGCTGCCGACGTTTCTGGTCGTGCATGACGGCAAGGTGATCAGCCGGACGCTGGGGGCGGTTTCGGAATCGGAGCTGCGGCGGCTTGTCGCGCGGATTCCCACCGATCCCGCTCCGCCCCAGACTGTTTCGCCACAGACTGTTTCGCCACAGCCGTCGTCCCCCAATCTGCGGGTCGAACTGGGGGAGCCGGCCCCCCTGCCCCGTCCCGCGGCAGGTCAGGGCGTGGTGGCGGAGGTCGCTCCGCCGGCTCAGGAAGGCAATGAGTCGTCGCTGTTTCCACGTCTGTTCCGTCGCCAGCCGAAACCAGAGCCGGCGGTTCGGGGGCAGAGCCAGACCCCGACCCTCGGCGGCGAATTCAACGGCGCGAGCGCGCTGGCGGCGAGCGTGAGGCTGAACCTGCATGGCGCCAAAGGCATACTGCAGGGTTCGGGCACGATCATCGACAGCCGGCCAGGCCGCACGCTGGTGCTGACGGCGGGCGCCCCGTTCGACCAGTTGCCGGCTGGGGCGAAGATTGAAGTGGAAGTTCCCGCGAGCCCGGCGGCAATGGCCGCGGGCGACAGCCGCCCCCGCGCTTACATCGCCAAACTGGTGAAGGCCGACTTCGAGGCGGACCTGGCGCTGATCGAGTTCCCGACGGACCAGCCGCTGCCGCGCGCGGCGATTGCCCCGGCGGCGCGGGCTCCGCAGCTGAGCGAGCGGGTGGCTTGCATTGGCGGGGCCTCGGGGGCGTCCATTACACGGAACCCGGACCGCATCACGGCGCTGAACAAGTATGTCGGTCCGGACACGATCGAGTGTTCGGGCGTGCCGCTGCCGGGTCGCTGCGGCGGCGGGTTGTTCAATTCCCATGATGAGCTGATCGGGGTGTGCATCGCTGTTTCAGAAGATTCGAAGACGCGGGCCCCGGTGGGGGGCATGTACTGCGGCCTGAAGCCGATTCATGATCTGCTGCAGAGCCAGAACCTGGGCGCGCTGCTCGACACCCCGGCCGCGCCGCAGCAGAACGTGGCGGCAATGGTCCAGACGGAACTGGGATCGGCCCGGCCGATGCCGACGGAGATGCCAGGCGCCGACGCCGGGCTGTCGGACATGACGGCGTTCGCGGATGACCTGCTGCCGGCCACTGAGCCGGTCGCGGCGGTTTCGGGGCTGGAGGCTGTCGACGGGATCGACGATGACCAGGAAGTGATCGTGATCATCCGCTCGAAGAAAGCGGCGGCCCCGACGCGGGTGATTCACATTCACAAGGCGAGCCCGAAACTGCGGGCGCTGCTGGATGGGCCCGGGATGGCGACCTCGGCATTGACCGGCGCGGGCCTTGCGCCGCGGACGACGACTTCCACCGGCCGTCGGCTGAACCCGCCGCCGCTGGCGGTGAAGTGAACAGACCGCGAGTTCACTCTCCCCCCGACTTCCGGGGGGGGTGGTTCATTTAACGGATGACCTCCGGGGGGACTTCGCCGTCCAGGTAGCGCCAGTTCTTGATGAACGAAATCAGGTCGCTCATGTCTTCCACGCTGAGGGCCTTCTCGAGTCCAACGGGCATCAGCGACTGGCCCGTGGAGCGGATCTGCTCGACATCTTCGCGGGCGATGGTGACGCGTTTGTCTTCCGGCTGCCGCAGGGTGATGGATGTGGATGTTTCGGTGGCGATGATGCCGCTGTGAATCGTGCCGTCGCGATCGACCACGAGGTAGTTGAAGTAGTTGTTGTCGATCGCGCGATTGGGGTCGAGGATGTCGGTCAGCAGTTGCGAAGGCTGCTTGACGCGGGAATCGGAGATGTCGGGGGCGACATTCACGCCGATGTCGCCGATGCGGTGACACTGGGAGCAGTTCTTCGTGAACAGTTCGCGGCCGTGGGCGGGGTCGCCTTTGCGGGTCAGCGCGGGCTGGTATTTCTCGATAACCTCGGCCCGGTCGGCCGGCCGGTTGGCGGCGATGAGTTTGGCCGCCCGTTCCTTGAGTTCGGCGTTCTTCACGCGGGCCAACTGCTGCATGCGGGTCTGATCAAGTTCCGTCGGGGCGATCCGTCCGGCGTCGATCTCGTCGAGCAGGACGGCGATCCGCGGTTCGGAGCGGAAGATGGCCGTTTGAATTTCGCGCCGCAGCGAGGGGGAGCGGGCGGAATAGTTTTCAAGCAGGAGCGGGGCGACGCTGGCGTGAGACAGCCGGGCGAGCACCGCGGCGCTGGCGGCTGCGACGGAGGCGTCTTCGGAATCGAGACCGGCCTGCAAGGCGGACGAAGCGTGGTCAAACGGGGCCAGTTCCAGCAGGCGGATGGCGACGATGCGATCTTCCGGACTGCGCTCGCGCGCTGCCGCAGAGGCGAGCGCTTCGTTGATGATCGACTCGAATGGAATGCCGGCGGACGAGCACGCTTCGCTGAACGTTTTTGAAAGATCGGAGGAGCGTCCACGCATGACGGCGGCCAGTCGCGACCACAGAGCGCTGCGGACCGCGGCCGTCCGCGAGGGATCGTAAGTCGCCAGTTTTTCCACGACGCCCAGAGCGCGCGCGTGCAGCGACAGGTCGTTCGATTTGCAGGCGGGTTCGAGCAGCCGGCCGACAGCTTCGAGCGGCAGGGGCTGGTGGTCTGCGGCCGGGCCTGTCAGCAGTGGAAGCAATGCTTCGACCGTTTCGAGCGACTTCGTTCCGGCGGAGATGGCGACTGCCGTCGTCAGCCAGGGGCTGGATGGATCGCGGGCGAGCAGCGCGGCAAGCACGTCGGGATCTTCCTCCATTGCCAGCGCCAGATGAAAGCGAAGCCTGCCGGTCAAGGGCGTGCCGGTCGTCTCCAGGCCGCGACGGGCAGCGGCCTTGAACAGCTCCTGCCGGCGCGTCTGATCGTCGTCCGAGAAGAGACCGGCGCGATGAAAGCCGGGCAGCAGGGTGACCTGTTCGATCACCTCGGGCGCTTCCGTGGCGAGTGCCGTCTGCAGATTGTCGAATGAAAGCTGCCCCAGATTCGCAAGCAACCAGAAGGCCAGAACCTTTCCCTGAGGCCGGACGGTCGGCAACTGCAGCATCAACTGCAACTGTTCGGCCGCCGCCTGGTCCTGCCGTTCCAGCAGCAGTCGGAACGCCGTTTCCCGCTGCCAGACGTTGGGATGATCGAGGTAGGCGACGAGATCGGTCGTAATGGTCTCGTGCAGCGGCGGGATGGGTTCGCCGGGACGTGCCGCGGAGCGATTCACGATGCGGTAAATGCGGCCGCGGTCGTTTCCGAGCGTGAGGTCGGGCCGGTTTTTCAGTTCATCCGGCATGAACTGGGGATGTTCGATGACGGCCCGGTACATGTCGGCAACGTACAGTGCGCCGTCGGGTCCGGTGGCGAGGTTCACGGGGCGGAACCAGGTGTCTTCGCTCGCGAGGAACTCGCGGCCATCGTAGGGAGATCGGCCTTTGAAGACGACATCATCGCCTTCAAGCAGTTCCCGGTGAACGAGGTTGCCTGTGGGGTCGCAGGTGAAGGCGTTGCTGTCATAAGCGGGGCCGAGGGCGTCGCCGCGGAAGATGTGCAGGCCGCAGGCGGCGGTGAACTGGCCCGCGTGCAGGTTGGATGTCGTCCAGAACCGGCTGATGGGGTAAATGCGCGAGGCCTCGCCGCTGGCGGCGGCGTCGGCGACGACGGCGGTGACGGCGACGTTCGGGTTCTTCGTGAGCGCCCATTCGGGAATGATGACCTGCGTGCAGGGATTGCGATTCGAGCAGACGAACCGGCGGCCGAAGTCGTCGAACGACATGCCGAACTGGCCGTGGCCGGAGGTGGCGCGGGCGTCGCCGGTAAAGGGGTCGAAGCAGAAATCGCGGCCGCTGATGTCGATCGGTTCGTGTTCTCCCCACTCCGGACGGACGGCCCGGACCTTGCCGCCGCGCAGGCCGTTGGCGACGTAGATGAGTCCATCGTGGCCGAGGGTGGGTGAGTTGGCCCGGAGCTGCGGGTTTTCGCGGCTGAAGCCTTCAAACCAGGTTTCGCGGAAGTCGGCATGACCATCGCCATTGCGGTCGGCGAGGAAATCGAGCCGGCCATCGGTCGTGACGAGGACGCCATCCTGCCAGAACATCAGGCTGTTGGCGAACAGCAGGCCGTCGGCGAAGACGACGGGGTCGGTGTAGCGGCCGTCGCCATTGGCATCGGTCAGGACGCGAATGCTGGACCGGCCAGGTTCACCGGGAGCGGGACCGTTGGGGTAGTCGCCCATCTGGACGACCCACATGCGACCGCGGGAATCGAACGCGATGAAGACCGGGTCGATGACATCCGGCTCGGCAGCCGCCAGTTCGATGGTGACCTCGGAGTCGACTTTGAGACCAGCCAATGCCGTTTCCGGCGAGAGCGGGCTCGCGGGGCTTTGTGCCAGAGCCGGCTGGGTCAGCAGGACCAACAGGACTGTGAGTAGGAACATTCCGCCGGGGAACTGGGCCGGGCGGTCAGGACTGCAGCATCTCGGAGCCGTCATCGTGTGCATGTTTCCGCAGGACGGAGCGATCGAATCCCAGGGCGCGCCACGACTCGGGAATCGGGGCAATAATCGTCAGTGGATCGTACCGGATCGGATGCTGGATGGTGAGGCTGTGGGCATGCAGCGCGATGGGGGCATCGCGGGGTTCGAGCCCGGCGGCGCCGGGAAATTCCGACTTCGCTCCGTACTGGCGATCCCCGACGATGGGCCAGCCGCGGCTGCCGAACTGAATGCGGATCTGATGCATGCGCCCGGTGAGCAGTTCGATTTCGACGATGGCCCGGCCCTTGGCTCGCGCGATGGTGCGGTATTTCAGTTCCGCGTGCTTCGCCCCTTCGGCCCCTTCGCGGGACAGCTCCACGCGAGGCTGGTCGGGAACGCGGTACAGCCAGTCTTTCAAAATTCCCGCGGGGGGCTCGGGAGGTCGCTCGAGGCAGGCCCAGTAAACCTTGCGGACGGTCCGCTTCTGGAACTGATCGGCGAGCCGGGCCGCGCATTTGGAGTTGCGCGAGAACACCACGACGCCCGAGACCGGACGATCGAGCCGGTGCGGCACCCCCAGGTACACCGCGCCGGGCTTGTTGTACTTCTCGGCGAGGTAGTCTTTCACCAGGCCGATGAGGCTGTCGACGCCCACGGGAGCGCCCTGGGAAATCAACCCCGGCGGCTTGTTGACGGCGAGAACGGGACCGTCCTCGCACAGCACTTCGATGGGGAATGACATGCCGTCACTTCTTGCGGAACGGCGAACTGCCATCGGGAGCGCGGAGGGCCGCGACATCCTCGAGATCTTTCAGGACCTCCTGGAACTTGTCGTCGTCCAGGTGCGTTTTGGAGGCCTCGGCGAGCGCCGCATACATTTTCCGGATGCGGGCTTCGGCCACCTGGTCTTTCTTGGCACGGGCTCCTTCGACGGCGGTGGTGCGCGAAAGATCGATGCGCTGCTGGAACTGCGGCTGCGTGGGGAGCGATCGCAACTCGGCGACGAGGGCTTTCACGTCGTCCACCTTCCCGGCCTTGGATGCGTTCTCGGCCCGCAGCAGGAGGACCTTCCGACGGGCCACCATTTCAATGAGGTCGGCCTCGAGCAGCGACACTTCTCCCTCGGCCGACAGCCGCGGAGAGTCGTCGTTCACTTCGACGGTCAGTTCGGGTTCCACGCCGGGCAGAAAGGGAACGCGTGCGAGGATGGCGGTCCCGCTGGAGATGACCGCATACCGCACCGCCGGGACGGGGTCGGCCGGGACGGCGACCCGGCCGTGGCGATCGGTGCGGAGGACGACGCGTTCGACCTCGGGATCGTTGGGGGCGGAGAGTCGATCGACAATTTCCACCCGGGCCGCAGCGACGGGATTGCCCTTGTTGGTGCGGGGGACGAACTGCAGCGATGTTTCGGGATGGGTGGGACGGGTTTCGATGGCGAGTGATTCGAGGCGTTTTTTGGTGACGCCGACGGGGGCGGGAAACACCGAAAAGGCGAGGACCTCGGCGCGGGCGCGATCGACCTCTTCCACGCGCAGCAGCGTCCAGGGGATGGCGTGCACCTTCTGCAACTCGCCCTTGCGATTCATGGCGCGAACAAATGGACTGAGGAACGTGCCGGGCCCCAGCGGCAAGGCGGTGTCGTCGGGGGGGATGAGTTCGCCGGCGCGCAGGCGGACGGTGATCTGCCGGCCCGCGGCCGCATCGACCTGCGCGAGGGTGCGAAAGGCCCGCTTGACGACATTGGCGGCGGCGGGGACGGCGAGGCGGTCATCGATGGCGGCGCCGGTGCAGGCGGGGCCGAGCGTTTCCGAAGCGCGGTCCCATTCGCGGGCGACGAACGACCACTCGCCGCGGCTGTGACTGACGGCGAGGGGGATGACTTTTTCCGCAGGATGATCGAGCCACTGCAGGCGGGCGGTGTCGTGGGTTTCACCGATCAGGCGGGGGGCCGGCATGGCGCCGGCGGGCGAGGACGCGATCAGCGTGAATTCCCACATGGCGCCGAGGTCGTCCTGCAGACGATTGGCCAGCCCCTGCAGAAACTGCTGGCGGCTGGAGGCCGTCAACGTGGCGGACGGCGTGAGCGTCACTTCCACAGCCACGCTGTAAGGGCGCAGTTCCCAAGGGAGTTCCACCGGGCGTGCGGCGGCCGGTGGCGGAGCGGGAGCGGCGGCCGGATCGGGGGGGGCGTCCTGGGGCGTCTCTTGCGCGAAGGCCGATGTGGCGATCAGCAGCAGGACCGGTATGAACAGTCGATCGCAACGCCATTTCATCTGGAACGGCAGGGCACACGAACGGGTCGCAAGCGACCCGACTAAATGAGGGTCAGTTCGTGTCGGTCGCATACCACGCCTCCACGTTCCAGCGGTCGATCTGTTCATAGCAGTGGAGCGGTTCCTGCGGCACGCCGCGAACCTGTTTGCGGTAAACCATGTAGCCATCGAGTTCCCACAGCGGGATGAACCGCATGTCGGACCACAGGTGGCGGTGCAGCGTCTGGCAGAGTTCGACCGCGCGGTTCCAGTCGGACGCGCGATCGAGCGCGATCAGTTCCTGTTTCAGCCAGTCGGGAAAGGGAGTGAGATCTTCCACCCGGGCATGCGGCTGAACAGTAAGGAACGTCCAGAGATCGGTGATCGGCTCTTCGAGCTGCAGCGTGCGGTATGCGATGTCCCAGGTGTCGCTGTCGTCTTCGCCGACGATCTCGACATTGACCCCCACGCGCGACCAGACAGCCACGAGTTTCTGGGCGATCTCCTGGGGGATTTCTTCGGGCGGCACGGCCATTCGCAGAACGGGGATCGTTCCGCCCATCTGCTGGGCGGTGGCGATCGTCATTGCGACGGAAGATGACAGGTCGAACGGCTGGTCGGGCAGCCGGGGGCTGACGGCATAGCTGAACTGCGGAAACGGGCTGGATGTGAGCCGGCCATGCGCGAGGGCTTTGCGATCGCGCAGCTGGACCCGCAGTTTCTGTGTTTCGTCGTCGCCGGGCGGGCGGGTTTTGAGGAGTCGCGCGAGCTCGCGGGAGTCGTCCGCCAGCGATTGGTCGCGGAGGACGATTTCGAACAGCAGCCGCTCCCGATCGATCGCCTGAAACAGGGCCCGACGCAGCTCGCGGAAGCCGAGCGGCCGGCTTTTCGGGTTGAATTGCAGCACATGCGTGGTGGGCATGGCGTACTTCTGGATGAAGAACTGCTTTTCGAACTCCTTGTTGCCGGTGATGCGGCGGATGATCCAGTCGGGGAGGTCGGGGAGCATCGCGACTTCGCCTTCCTGCAGGCCGCGCAGTGCTTTTTCGTAGTTCTCGTAACGGGACTCGACGATTTCGGCGACGTGGTAGCGTTCGAGGCCGTTGGGTTCCGGCCGGGCGCGGCGGAAGACGGCCCGATTGGCCTCGACCGACGCGATCGGGAAGCCGCCCAGCACATCGACGCGGTCTGCCGCTTCGAAGGACACCGGCTGCAGGCTTCCGATTTCGGCCGCCGCGGCGGGGGGGGCGATCGGAACCAGCGGGGCCGAGCGCATCACCGATTCAATCCGGACGGGCACTCGCGAGAAGGTCACTTCAAACTCGGAAGGCGAGGCGAGCGTGACGCTTTGCAGATAGGACGCGAGGCGTTCATCGTAACCGGGCGACGCGGGGTCGAGAGCGTCGGCGAGTCCGGAGACGATCTGCGTGGCGTCGACGGCGGGCTGTGCCTCCCAGGGCTGGCGCGTCTGCGACAGCGAGAACTTCATTCGCCGACCGAGGTCGAACGGCTCCCATTCATCGAGGTAGGCGGTGCGGTAGTGCGGGACGCCGCCGCGGTAGTCATCGATTTCAAACAGATTGTGCTGCCGCAGTCGCTCGGCGCGAACCTCGGCGGCATCGGGAAAGGGCGTGGCCTTCGGGTCGCCGGGCAGACGGACGACGCCGACGGTGAGGCGCTGGTAGCGTTCGGTCGCCGATTTGTGGGGGGCCTTGAGCGCCGCCAGCCGGGGCCAGGCCTGGACCGCTTCGGACGCCAGCGTGGCGGCATCGGCGAAGCGTCCGGCCTTTCCGGCGGCCACGGCGTCGTTCATCAACGCCTGCGCCTGTGCGGCGTATCCCTGCGAGAGCTGCTGGTAGACGGGATGTCCGTTGAAGAGGTCGTCCAGCCGCATGAGATAGTGGCGGGCCCGGACATGATCGCCCGCCTGCTGGGCCTCCTGCACCAACTGCTGGGCGGCGCTGCCCGCCAGCTGCGCGAGGCCGGGGTAATCGGCCTGCTGTGCTTTCAGTTCGGCGGCGAGCATGAGACAGGCTTCGGCGTCGCCGGCGGCGAGCCTGAGCGAGGCATCGGTGAAGAGAAACGCCTGCATCCGCTGGGCGAGGCCGGGCCAGTCGGGCCATTGCCGCTGCAGTTGCACCAGCAGTTCGTTGGCCAATTCGACGTTTTTCTCCTGCAGCAGCGCATCAACCCGCAGCAGCATGTGATCTTCATGATGGATGATTTTCGCGACCTTGCTGCGAATCACCCGCACTTCCAGCGGCGGCGGTCCGGGCAGAATGAGATTCACATACCGGAGATCGTCGAGCTCGCGTTTGAAGGTTTCGAGTTCCGCTCCGGTTTTGCCGCGACGGTCCTTTTCCTTGGCCCGGAACGCGGCTTCCAGCACGTCGACGGTGTTGGGCCGCGGGGCGATCGATTCGGAAACGACGAGTTCGTCGGTGATGAGGATCGTCCAGTCGCGGGCGGGCCCGCGCAGGAGTTCTTCCGTCGAGGGATAGGGGACATCCTGGACCTTCGGCAGGGCGACCTGGCCGGCGAGGTCTTCAGGGGACATCGGCGGGGCGGGCGGATCGGGCTCCTGCGCTGCGGCCGGCGCCAGCAGACCCAGACACAGGGCCAGCGCCGCGATGCCAACGGCTCGCGAGACCATTACTGAACCTCCTCTGGCAGGCGCAGCAGGCCGCCGTCGAGAGTCGTCAGGTAGACGGCGTTGCCGATGAAGATCGGACTGCCTGAGAGCACCGCGTGGACATCGACCGCGGCGCGGACTTCGCCGGTGGCGGGGTCGCAGCGAAGGACCCGGCCGCTTTCCAGCGGCACCAGCAGATCGCCCCCGCGCGCGAGCGGGGCTCCCGCGAGGTGATCCCCCTGCAGCGGCAACGACCAGGCCGGCGGGAGGTCGCGGGCGATGGTCCGGGCCTGGAGGGTGTCGTCTCCGGGTTCGACAAACACCAGTTCGCCCGCCACCCACGGCCCCGCGGCAATCGGACCGGAGAACGCCGCCTCGCGGGGCTCCATGGTTTCCGCGGCGAGGACGGAGATCCGCCCGTTGGCGGCCGCGACCGCCAGCAGGCCGTTCGCAAAGTGCGGCTGGCCCACGATCGGAGCGTCGAGCGAGTATCGGGCGAATTCCATCAGGTGCGGCTGCGGCGTCTTCTGCAGCCGAATTCCCACGAGGGTTCCATTTTCGAGGACGCCGACCGCGGAATCTTCATCGGCAGCGGCCACGTGCATCCAGCGGGTCGACCCGGTCAGGTCGCCGGGAAGGCGATATTCCTGTGCGGCGGGCTGCCCCCCCTGAGACTGCAGCAGCTGCAGCCGGCCGTTCACCGGCGCGAGAATGCGATTGCCGAGGATGGCCGGGGGGGCCTGAAGCGGGCTGCTGAGGGTGGCGGTCCGTTCGATCTGTCCGAGGCGATTGATCAGCCAGAGCTTGGGCTCTGGCAGTCCGCCGGCGACGACCACCTGCCCTCCTTCCATGGGCGTGGCCAGCAGCGGATCGACCAGTTCCTCGTTGAGCGGGAGACGTTCGGCGACGGAGAGGAAGCCGCCCGTTTCGAGAACCCGCGCGGTGACGCGGAACAGCTGGCCCGATTCGGTCACGCAGACAACCGACGGGTTCTCACCGCTGACAACGCTGGCCGCGATGATGCGGGCGCCGGCGATCGCCTGCCACTCGCCGGTGAGGCTTGTGCGATCGATTGGAGTCAGCACGACCGATTCGGCGAAGGGGCGCTGGCGGGCGACAAACAGCAGGCGGTCCTGATACTGCAGCGGCTGCGTGGCCTTGCCCAGCAGAATGGCTTCCTGCGCGGGCTGGAGCGCATCGACCTTGAGCTCGAGCTTGCGAATCGCCGTGCTGGCCATGAAGAGCTGTCCATCGGGAGCGGCCGACAGATGCGTCACCACCGGCTGGGCCCCCTTCACTTCATACTTCGGGCCGGGCACCATCGGGGGCTGCGACATTTCAGCGGAGATCTGGAAGGCGGCGACCCGTTCATTTGTGGAGGGAACGAACAGATCGCGTCCGCGAACGACGGGGGGATCGACGACGTGCCCGGCGACATCGAACGCGGCGACCTGGGTCAGCGGCCGGTCTTCGGGAAGCGTGGTGATCAGCCGCAATGTGGCGGCATCGTCGGAACGATTCTGTGCGGCGAGCACATAGGGCCCCAGCGCCAGCAGCGGCGCGACGATGGAGCCCGCCGGCTGACCGAGGTAGGAAACCGCCGCGCAGGCGAAGGGACGCGCCGTGAGCGTGTAGAACACTTCGCGATCGCCGCTGACGATGATTCGCCCTCCTTCCGTGACGACCGGATTCGAGATGGGCTGCGAAAACGTCAGCCGTGCGACGAGCGTTCCGCTCTCGAGTTCAAGGCGGTACAGCCGGCCGGTGACCGTCGGGACGAAAACCTGTCCTTCATGCACCACTGGTCGTCCGGAGGCGCGCTCTTCGATCGGCTGTCGCCAGAGGACGGCGCCGGTGTTCTGGTCGATCCGCAGCACTTCCTGGCGCAGGGCGTTGAAGGCAATGAGCGTGTTGGACGCGGAATCGCGGACCGGGAAGAAGGGGGAATCGACGCCGATGGCGCGTTTCCAGATCGGTGCGCCGGTGACGGTGTCGATGCCGAACAGCGTGCCGTGCGCGACGACCGCGATGGCGCGGTTGACCGACACCTGATCGGTCCGCGTCCGCGCCTGGTACACCAGCGTGAGCGACTTCGGCTCGCTCAGCGGGTCGGTCACGGCGGGTCGATCCAGCGTTTCCTCCTGCACCAGCGACCGTTCCTTCTCGAGGATCGACGTCGTGATCGACACGATCTTCTTGTCGGATTCCAGATCCGGATAGCGGGCCAGCAGTTCGCGGCGCAGCCGCAGGGCTTCCAGCGGCTGATTGGCCGTCACCGCGTTCTCAATCTGCCGGTACTGCTCGTTGTTGGTGTTGTGTTTGAGGATCGCGGCGCCGGAGAGCTGGAGGGTGCGGTCGATTTCCTTCAGCAGTTCCGTCGGGGGCGTTTCCTTGGACGACGCGCTCACCAGGCTGGAGCGTGCCTCGCGGGCGACGTCCATCAGTTCGCTGTCGAACACCCGGCCAGCCGACTTCGCGGCGCCCAGCGCGATATCGCCGGCCCGTTTGGCGACATCGCGCTGCACGGTGTCGACATAATCGGCCGCATCGCGGTTTTCGGCGATGAAGTCTTTGAGGTTTTTCATGCCGGCGCTGAAGCGGGGCGCAGCGCCGGTGATCTGCTCGTCGACCATGGCCAGACCACGCAGCCGTCTGGCTTCATCGGCCAGCGAGTGCTCGCGATGCTTCCCGAGGAACTGGTTGAACGCCTCGATCGACTGCGTGAACTTGTTTTCGGTGAACTGCGCTTTCGCAAAATCGAATTCTTCCTGCACCGACCGGCGAAAGCCGACGAAGTAGAAGATGGCCGCCAGGATGAGCGACACGACGGCCGCGCTCGCCAGCCCGATGACCAGCGGCGAGCGCAGCACATCTTCTTCGCCAGGCCGGGCGCGCTGATTCCGGAGCGCACTGCGCAGGCGGTCGTCGCGGGGGGGGATCGCCGGCCGGGCGGGTTCCGCCGCGGCAGGGGGCGAGTCCGGCGCTGCGGAGGGCTCGGCCGCGGGTTCGCTGCGCGGCGCGACTTCCCGGCTCCGCGACCTGGGGGGCGGGGCATCGTCCGCGGCGGCCGGCGCGGGCTCTTCGTAAGTGGGCAACGTGGGATGCGACGCCCGGCTTTCCTGCGCGAGCGCTTCGAGGCCGGCGTCGAGATCGAAATCGTCGTCAGCCGGGGGGGGCTTGGGCCGGGAGGACTTCGCCGATCGCGGCGGTTCCGTCTTCGATGGCTGGCCGTGGTTGTTTCCCGGCGAACGGGAGGCAGCGGAATCGGGCGCGGCCGGCCGGGCGCGGGAAGCGGATCGGGAGGGCTCGGCCGATGGCTTCGCTTTTGATTCTGAACGGGTGGATTCTGGGCGGGGAGCGGGCCTGGCGCGGGCTTCGCTTTCCCCTTTCAGCCAATCGGGAACGTCGACTTCTTCTGACAGCGGCTTCAGGACCAGCGACCCGCTGTCGGGACCGGCGGCGGCCGTCAGCAGGGCCAGTTCGGCCTCCTCGGGCTCGCGTTCGAAGAAGCGGAGGTCGACCGTTCCAAACCGCAGAACGTCTCCCTGCTTCAGCGGGGCGCGCTGGACAACCGTGCCGTTGAGTTCGACGCCATCGACCCCGGCCGCGACCGCCTCGAACGTCTGCTTGTTCCAGCTGATGCGGCAATGAAGGGTTTCGACGCCTTCCTCGTCGATCCGTATGTCGTTTGAGGAATGGCTGCCGATCGACACCGGCTGCTGCTTCACCAGCGGCCTGCGTTCGACGTCGCCATTCAGGTGGACGATTTCCAGGAAGGGCATCTCAGCTCACATTCATCCGTAGTTGCAAATCGGAACGGCGATTCGGATCGTTCCGGGCTCAATCGTCGGCATCGCGGCGCGATGCGCGACGGACGTGTCGCATGCCTGCCTGGATCGCCATGTCCGTGACGGCGACGACGGTTCCATGCGTGGCCTGATAGGCGGCTTCAATCAGGACATCCGTTTTCTGTTCATCCCGCAGCTTGCGTCCCAGGAGTTCCTTGAGGTCCGCCAGGCCGGCGACGGGAGTGTCTTCCACCTGGATGCGGTCTTCGGCATCGACCGACACCACGACCGACTCGCCAACGAGGTCGTCGGCAGCGACGACGGCCGTGGCGGCCGAGGCGTTTTCATCCGATTCCGGGGCGGCGATCTGCAGGAACTTCTGGACCGTGAACGATGCGGTGATCATGAAGAACACGAGCAGCAGGAAGGTGACGTCGACGAGCGACGTCATATCAAGTTCATCCTTGGGGGGATGCTGGCTTTTCGTGGGGTGGTAGTCGTCGTCGTGGTCGATCTCCGTCCACGGATTATACCCGGCCGAGGCGGCTGGAGAGATTGCGGCCCGCTGGGGGGGAGGCTCGCGGCGCGGGGCGACTTCGGGGGGCGTGCCGGGCGGCTGGGCGCTGGCCGGGGGCGTGATGACCGCGGGCGGCGGGGGGGCCGGCTCGGCCGGCGGCGCCGACCGCGCCGACTCGGGCTTGCGTTCGACGATGGGGGGGGCGGGGCGCGACCGGAGCGAGGCGGGCTGCGGTTCAGTCAGCGGCGGCGCGGCCGGCGGGTCATCGGCCGGTGCATTTTCGGCCTCGGCGATCTGGGGAACGCGCGTCAGCTTCCGGCACTTGGGGCACGAAATCTCCACTCCCGCTTTCTTGCGGCTGATGCTCAGCAGCTGATTGCACGTTGTGCAGCGAAACTGGATCGGCAAAACGAATCTCCGCGCATCGGCGGCCCGCAAGCGGGCCGGCTAAATGTTGTCTCTGACCCCAACGTAGAACTCTTTGACGCCCTCGGCTTCGCCCGCGGCCCGGGCGACTTCTTCCACAAACCCCGAAGGCGTTTCGCGGTCGGCCTTGATCACCATGGTCGAGCGTCCCTGATCGACCGATTCGCGGGCGAACGCGGTCACTTCCCCCAGTGTGACGGGACCGTTCGTGCGCGTGCCATCGGACAGGAAGATCTCAGGCGACTGCGGTGTGTTGAACACGGTGACGACGGCCGTCTGGCGGACATCCAGGCGGTCGCCCGATTTCGCATCCGGCAGTTGCAGTGCGGACGCGACTTCCATGCTGGAAGAGACGACGAAGAATGCCAGCAGCATGAACGACATGTCGATCATGGGAGTGAGATCGAGTTCGTCGTCCGGCTGGTTTTCGAGCGTCGGTCCGCCGCCTCCGCCTGACATGGCTGATCCTTTTTCGACTCGACTGGGTGATGCCCGTTTTGGATTCCGGCGAGCGGCCGTCGCGGCAGACGTCGCGGGGGTGAACTGAACGCCGCGACCGGCGGCGGGCCTGTGACGGCCGAGGACGGTCAGGGGGTCCGCATGACGACTTCGAGATCGTGCAGGAATTCGCCGATCTGGTCTTGCACGGAATCCTGCAGGCGGCCGATGCGAACGCCGATCATGGCTCCGAACAAGGTCATCGGGACGGCGATCCACAGCCCGAGCATGGTGGCCTGAAGGGCGAGCGAAAGGTCGCCGGCGAGCTTGCCGGGGTCGATGCCTTCCTTGCCGCCAGATCCCAGGCGGTCGAAGGCGAGCACCATCGAGGTCACCGTGCCGAGCAGCCCCAGCAGCGGGGCCGCGCGGGTGACGGTGGCGATCCAGGCATGTTTATGGCGAAGGTCCGTCAGCACGCCGCGCTCGAACTTGTCGGCGATGAGCTGCCGGACCTTGGCCGGTCCGCGATCGCGATTGGCGATGGCGACGAGCACGAGCTGCGCGGTCGTTTTTCCCCAGTATTCAGGAGAGTCGCAGATTTCGGCGACGCCATCGAAGTCTTTCTGGTACAGCTTTTCACGCACCAGATCGAGGAACTGGTCGGCTTCCTCGTTGGTGGCGAACTTCTTCTGGCGCATCGTGCGGACAAGCAGGATGACCAGGAAGGTGCCGTACAGACCGCTGAGCGCCTGGACGCCGTAAATCGCGGGTTCGGTGAAGTGCAGGATGAAATTCACTGGAGACTCTCCCTGGCCAGGTTCCGCAGGCCGGTTCCGGCGACGTGGGCCGGCCCGTTAGCGGGCCGGCTGGACGATTTACAACAGTGTGGTCTGTCGTGTGACTTTGAATCCGTAAGCGCCCCCCTGCTTTTCCACGACAAAGTAGGTCCGGCGAATTTCCTTCGCCTTCCGCTTCGCGTAGTTGAATTCCAGAGTGGCAAGCACTTCCTCCAGGCGCGGCGGATAGAAGTGGTAAATGGTTCCCTGCCCGGCGTTGATGCCGGCTTTCTGAAACAGGCCGATGTCGGCCCGCTGGCGCTCGCCCCCCTGCCAGGTGAAGTACAGGCGCTTTTCATCCTTCCCCGAGGTGGAAACGCGCTGCACGGGTGAGGGTTTGCTGAGCTGCGAGAGGTAAATCAGTCGGCCATCGGGCAGCAGCACGCCGAGTTCGATTCCGAAGGCGTCGAGCTGGCGGGCATATTCTTCGAGGGAGTTGTCGTCCGCGAAGCTGACAAACCAGCGGAGCTCGCGCGGCACGCCGCCTCCCTTTCCGGGGCCGAACCCCAGCGGAGGCCGTCCACCGCCGACGCCCGTTCCGGAACCGCCAGTTCCGGTTCCTTCAGTGTTGGACGACGGCGTTGCAGCGTCGAGATAGGCGGCGGTGGTTTGCGTGGCGGCTGCCCCGGCGACAGACGTCACCGTGGCCAGAGTTGTTTCGAGCGTGGGGACATCGCTGCCGGCCGATTCGCCTCCCCCGCCGCCCCCTTCCATGCCGGTATCGACATCGGCTGTGCCGCCGACCACGCCTTCGAGCGATCCGCCGAAATCGATTTCGGGCTCCAGCTGCACGATTTCGAGCGGGACGACCTTGAATTCCGGAGGGGGCCGGTGAGAAAGCCAGTAGGTGACCGCGGCAAACAGAATGGCGCCGACGCCCAGCATGGCGGCCATTAACGCCGAGCTGACGCGTTCGTACAGCGTCGGCTTCGTCAGGAGGGGCGCGCGTCGCGGCGAGCGAGCAGGCATCGCGACCGGAGGGCGGGGCGATTCGGCGTCGGACATTCCGTAACGACGGTGGTTCAGGAGACGATGGGCATCCCGGAACCGGGACGGACAGGAAGCGGAGCAAGTCTCAGTGCTGGCCCTGCGCTGGAGCGGATTTGCAACGCCTCAGCCGATGCTACGCCCGGCCTCCGGGAGTGTCAACGACGCGGAAATCGCGGCACTTGCCGTTAGCCGATGGACAGATTCACCCGCGCCAAAGCTCTGGCCGACGCGTGCCTTTCCGCTTCGACGGGAACGCCGTGCGGCAGGGACGCCCGGAAGAACGCCCCCTGCGACCGCCGGCCTGGGTTCAGCCGTGCAGCGGCAGGCGCTGTTCGACGGCGAGATCGGGGAGGGTTTCGAGCTCGGCACGCTCGTGGTCTTCCAGCTTGCCCAAAAAGCGGTCGATCGCCAGCTCGGCATCGGCCCAGCAGTCGGTGCCGGGATGACACACGCGCAGGCGGGCAATGAGCTGATCAAGATCGGCCAGCAGGATGGCGCGGTTGTTCGCCGGGCGCGGCAGGTCGTCCATGCCGAACGTGTGGTCCGCCGACTCTTCGTCGTGGAAGTGCGAGCGCAGCATGTCCCGCAGATTGAGAATGCGCTGGCTCAACTCTTCAAATGGAGGTGTCGTGGCCGTCCGGCAATCGCGCCACCAGGTCCGCAGCGCCGACGTGGCCTGCTGAATCTGCTCATGCCCATCGCGGACCTGCTCCACACACGTTGCGGCCTGATTCGTACGCATCGTTCCGCCTCCACGAAGAACGCTCCGTCCGCGGACGAGCCCCGAGCGAGCAGGAGTCTTCCGCCAACCTGAACATTCTCCAGAGCAGTTGCGGTTCCGCCAGATCAGTTTCGGGGCGGAACCGCCTCGAGGCCGGGAAAGTCGAGAAAGAAAACGTGACTGAGGGTATGCCCGTCGCGAGGGTAAGGCGAGATGCGGATTGACGTTTGCGACGGGCCATCTGGCTGCTGCGGACCGCTGCGGAGGAATGCAGAGTTTCCCCGGGGGACGCGATCGCGCCAGCCGAGGCTGAGCCGTCCCATCGTCCAGCGTGCGTTGATGTCCTGCAGCGCGCGGACCCGCACGTCGCCGCGCTCGTCCCGATAGCGCATGGCGTCGATCCCCAGCGGGCCGAAGTATCCCAGGCGCTGCACGCGAACGGCTGCTTCGCGCGCGAGTTCAATCGCTTCCCGCCAGGGCTCCATGAAGTCCAATTCATTCGCGATGCCGCTGCCGACGTACTGGCCGCGGGCATCCGACCGCAGCGGCACCACGCCAATCAGCGATGGCGGACTGGATCCCTGCGGGATGTCCCACTGGATGCCGGCCTCTGCGATGGCATTGACGAACGGCTCGACCAGCACGACGCCATCCCGCGCGATTCGTCGCTCCAGCCAGCCGGCGTCGTTCGCGGAGAGCGGCGCGGACCCCGAAATTCGCTCGCGCCCGGCCGCGCCGAAGTTGGCCTTGATCAGCCAGCGTTCCAGCCGGGCGACGGCGCGATGGACGTCGTCCAGAGACCGACAGACGGCCTGACCATCAAGGCCGCAGCCGAGTTCCTGTTCGAGTTCAACCGAAAACAGCCGGCTGTTGGCACGGGCGACGGCATGAAGGGGCGGCGCGCTGAATTGCAGTCCGCGCTTCCCGGCCCAACGAAGTGCACGTTCATCCCACCCCCAGGGAGTCGGCTCCAGGTCGGAATCGAACTTGTCATCGAGCCGCGCGAAACGGACTCCCCCGCGCCCCAGCGACTGGAAGCGTTCGAGGTCGTCTGCACCGGGGAGAAGGTCTGTCACGATCACGTCGCCTGGCCGGGCGATCGCCAGCCACGCGAAGGCCAGTTCGCTATTCCGGCGTTCTGCATTTCGCGATGCGACGGCAGACGGATCGACGAGGGCGGCTTCGAAGTCGAAGTTGCCGAGGAACAGCCGTCGGGAGGCGTCCATTGCTGGGGGGCACTTGTGCGAGCGGGTCGCAAGCGACCCGGCGAAATCGACGCCGTGTGGTGACCACAGCGCGGGCGGTTATTCTTCGAACTGGGCGGCGCGGGCTTTATCGGAAATATCTTTCCGGCACCAGGCCCCTTCCCAGCGGATGCACTTCACGGCTTCGTAAGCGCGGCGCTTGGCATCGGAGATGTCGTTGCCAAGGGCCGTCACGCCGAGCACGCGACCGCCATCGGTGACGATGTTCGGGCCGAGTTTCGTCGTGCCGGCGTGGAACACCTTGGCGTCGGCGAGTTCGGCCGCGCGTTCGAGGCCGCGAATCGGTTTGCCCCGGGCGTAATCGCCGGGGTATCCCTCGGCCGCCATCACCACGCAGACGGCGGGGCGCGGATCCCATTCGAGGTTCTGGAAGTCGCGGAGCTTGCCGTCGGCGGCGGCACAGAGCACTTCAAACAGATCGGACTTCAGCCGCATCAGAACGGGCTGCGTTTCAGGGTCGCCCAGGCGCGTATTGAATTCGAGCACGCGCGGCCCCTGCGAGGTGAGCATCAGGCCTGCATACAGGACGCCGCGATACTCGATGCCCTGGCGACGCAGCTCGTGCACGGTGGGGATGAGAATTTTGTCGATCACCTCATCCATCAGTTCCTGCTTCGCGATCGGCGCGGGGCTGTAGGCCCCCATGCCGCCGGTGTTCGGGCCCTGGTCGTCGTCGTAGGCGGCCTTGTGATCCTGAGCGGATTCGAGGGGCACAATGGTGCGGCCATCGACCAGCGCGAGGACGCTGAGTTCGGGGCCCGACATGCGTTCTTCGATGACGACGGTATCGCCGGCCGTGCCGAAAACCCGTTTGATCATCGCTTCCCGGATGGCTTCGATCGCCTGCTCTTTCGTGCTGCAGACAGTGACCCCCTTGCCGGCGGCCAGACCATCGGCCTTCACCACCAGGCCGATCTGTTCGCGTTCCTGCACGAACTGAATTGCGTCATCGGGATTGGTGAAGGAGCGGAATTCCGCAGTGGGGACCTTCGCCCCCTTCATGATTTCCTTGGCGAACGTCTTGCTGCCTTCGAGCTGAGCGGCCGCCTTCGTGGGGCCGAACACCCGCAGGCCGGCCTTCATGAACGCATCGGCCACGCCCGCCACCAGCGGGGCTTCGGGGCCGATGACCGTCAGCGCGATGCCTTCGTTCTTCGCGAACTTGACGAGGCGTTCGGCATCGACGGCGCTGATGTCGAGGTTCTCGGCCTCGAGCGCCGTGCCGGCGTTTCCAGGGGCGCAGTAAACCTTCGTCACGAGCCGCGACTGCTTCAATTTCCAGCAGAGCGCGTGTTCGCGTCCGCCCTGACCAACAACAAGAACCTTCATCCCTCAATCCCTCTCCGCCGCGAGGCGGTTGATTTCGTGTGACTTCGTCGACAGTTCGAGCCAAATCCCAGGCTCGCATGCGGCCCGTTGCCGAGCAGTGATGTACGCACGGGCCGCCAACAGCGCAGTGAGGCCGGCCCAATCCGGCATTTTCCCCGGGGCGTGGGGAATTTGCAATCGGCGGAGGGAGGATTCACAAGCGTGGTGCGGCGGACTCACTGAAAGACAATTCCCGAGCCGGAGGCTGCAACCATCTGGCTCATTCAACACGGAGTCACGGAGAACTCAGAGACGCACGGAGAACTGATCCCGTCTGTCAATTGCACCTGCCATCCCTTCATCTCCGTGCGTCACCGTGACCTTCGCGCCTCCGTGTCCATCGAGCCCCACAACTTCAAACCACACTTCGAGAATTCCCAGTGCGTAAGTCCGCAGTGAACCTTCTTCTCACCGAGTCTAGAATGCCCCTATGTCCACGGATGACATTCAACCGCCGGATCCCGGGGCGGGGAGAGCGCAGCCGCCGCTTTCTCCCCGGGAAAAGGTGCGCAAATTCCCCACCACTCCGGGCGTGTATCTCATGAAGGACGCCCAGGGACGGGTGATCTACGTGGGGAAGGCGGTCAACCTGCGCAGCCGGGCGGGAAGCTATTTCAACTCGGCCGCGGCCACCGATTTCCGGACGCGCGACCTGGTCCCCTGCATTGCCGACATCGACTTCCTGCCGGCCGACAGCGAAGTCGATGCGCTGCTGCTGGAAGCCCGGCTGATCAAGGATGTGCAGCCACGGTTCAACCATGAACTCAAAGACGACAAGACGTTCCCCTACCTGCAGATCACGACCAACGAAGACTTCCCGCGCGTTGAATTCACCCGCAAGCCGCAGACAAGCGGCGTCAAGCTGTATGGCCCCTTCACCAGTGCCAAGCGGCTCCGCGGGGCGATCGCCGTGCTGCAGCGGATCTTCAAGTTCCGGACGTGCAGCCTGGACATTATCGAGACGGAAGAACGCTGGCGCTGGTTTCGGCCCTGCCTGCTGGCGAGCATCAACCAGTGCACCGCGCCGTGCAACCTGCGGGTGAGCAAAGAGGAATACGCCGAAGACATCCGCCGTCTGCGGATGTTCCTCGATGGCCGGAAGCAGGCCCTGATGGACGAACTGCGGGAGTCGATGCAGCAGGCGTCGAAGGAACTGAAGTTCGAAAAGGCGGCCCGTATTCGCGACGAGATCAAGGCGATCGAGAATCTGCACCTCCGCGGCGACCTGCGCGAGCATGCCCAGCCCGAGGCGTTCTACATCGACCCGAAACGCGGCATGCGGGGCTTGCAGAAGATCTTCAACCTGACCACCCTGCCCCGCCGCATCGAAGGCATGGACATCGCCCACCTGCAGGGGGGCGAAACGGTCGCCAGCCTGGTGCAGTTCATTGATGGGCTGCCGTTCAAGCACGGCTACAAGCGGTTCCGGATCAAGACCGTGCAGGGCGTGGACGACTTCGCCTCGATGCGCGAAGTGGTCAGCCGGCATTTCCGCAGACTGCAGCAGGAAGGTTATTCGTTCCCCGACATCCTGCTGATCGACGGCGGCAAAGGGCAGTTGGGGGCCGCGGTGGAGTCGCTCGAAGCGCTCAACATCCGTCGGCCGCTGGTGATTTCACTGGCGAAGCAGCAGGAAGAGATTTTCGTTCCGGGCGAGTCGGACTCGATTAAGCTGACGCGCCACAGCTACGCCCTGCGGCTGCTGCAGTACGTGCGGGATGAGTCGCACAGGTTTGCGCAGAGTTATCACCATCTGCTGCGCAGGAAGGCGACGTTTGAGGAGTAGGCGTGGGCTGTGCCGTCCGGCACGCCGATTGTTCCGCCCGGACGGCGACCAGCGACAAAAGATCACCTCGTCTCTGTCTGCTAGACTTTCTCCGGTTATGAGGAGCGAAACATGACTGTCATTCTCACACTGCCGGATCACCTGGAAGAAGCGCTTCGAGCTCGCGCGGCGGCCGCGGGCCAAGGTGTAGACGCATTTGTAAGGCAGGTCGTGACAGACAGCCTCGCCCGGGACGACTCAGAACAATCGGCGGCCACCAGGCCAGCGTCTGACTTCGCACAGCGAATCGAATCGTGGATTGCCCTGCACCCCGTGCTCAATCACTCGATTGACGACAGTCGTGAGTCGCTTTACGCGGGGCGCGAGGAATGAGTGTGCTGGTCGATACCAACGTACTGCTGCGTGTAGCCCAGGTTGCGAGCGTGCACCACGCGGCGGCGAAAGCGGCACTGCTGTTACTGGCTGAAAGAGGTATCGAACTCTGTCTGGTTCCACAGGTGATTTATGAGTTCTGGGTCGCCGCGACGAGACCGATTGAAAACAACGGTCTGGGCATGGATGTCGGAACGGCAGAGCGTTCTGTGCTGCAGCTCATTCAGGATTATCGATTGCTGAAAGACGAGCGAGGAATCTTTGACCAATGGCTGCTGCAGGTGACGACGCAGGCCGTGCGCGGCAAGAACGCGCATGATGCAAGACTCGTTGCCGCCATGCTGCGGCACGGCGTTTCCGACTTGCTGACGTTTAACGTGCCCGACTTCGCACGGTTCAAGCAGATCACAATCTACGCGCCAGGTGACGTGCTTGGTGGTCGGATTCCGTCCTGAATTCAGACGTTCGACACTGCACAGCCCTCACGCCGATCTCAAGCGCTCCGGCGGGAGTGAATCCCGCCGCTCGGTGGGCGTGGCTTCTCAAGAAGAGCGTGCCCCAGAAATACCGACAGCCCGCTTCGTCGTCACGAAGCGGGCTGGCCGATGATCGCCCCCGGAAATCAGAACACGTCGAGAATGTCGTGGTGCCCCATGTGGTAAGGCTTCTTCGAGGGGTAGTAGTTGTGCCAGCTCGCGTTGTACACCGGGATCTGCTTCTGCTGCGGATACCGGTAGTACAGGTGGTCGTAGCTTTCCGGCAGCCGCTGGAAGTTGTGCGGATAGTAGACGTACGGATAGTTGTAGAACCGCTGCCAGTTCGACGGCTGTCCCGGCGGGGCCGCCTCGGCCGACTCACCGATCACCATCGTCGCCATCAGAATGGCGGCTGCGGCACCCAACTGCAGTGCTCGTTTCGACATGCGCTCACGCTCCTGCGGTCATCATGCCCGCGTTAATTTCTGGCCGGCCCCGATCCCGGCATTCGCCCGCGTCGCAATTCTCCGTGCGGACCACCCAAGAATCGGCAGAAGTCGACCGTCAGAACGAGTCTTTTCGGAAGAATCGCTACAAACGCTGGACACGGTGCAACCGGGATGCGCAGCCGCCGCCTGACGCTGGAATTCCTCCAGAGCACGGCAGCGGCTTTCCAGATTCGCGACTTCCGGCCGCAGGAAGGACGCCCGGCCTGATGACGGGCTCAATCGACAGCGGGCCGGCGGCGGCACTTTGCCAGGACGTGCATCGCCGTCCATAATCGGTCCGACATGGCTGACCACGCGCAAATTCGATCCATTCCCGCGTTGCGCGAGTTCAAAGCGGCGCTCGCCCAGTTCCGTGATGATTCGTCCTCGGCGATCGACATGATGCTGATGGAACTGCACCGGGCGATCGACTGGATCGAACACGATCGGCCGGCCTACTGGCAGAACGAAACCCGCAAGGCGTTCGAGCTGGTCGCGGCGACGCGGACGGCGCTGAACACCTGCCTGATGCGAACGGTGGCCGGGCATCGTTCGAGCTGCATTGAAGAGAAGCAGGCGCACGCGGCTGCGAAGCGGCGTCTGCAGCATTGCCAGGAGCAGCTGGAACGGGTTCGCCGCTGGTCGATCAAGATCCGGCATGAGGCGGACGAATTCCGCAGTCGCCTGGCGGTGCTGCGTCGGCGACTCGATGGGGACCTGCCCAACTCGCTGATGCTGCTGGACCGCCTGTCGACGGCGCTGGAGGCCTACGCGGGCCTGGGCGCGGATGTATCAGCGCCGAAGGAGATCGACGACACGCGACCTTGATCGCGAATCGCCAGGATCAACGCCGGTCGAATTTCTGAATTCTGAGTGTTTCGCCGCGCTTTTTTTGGAGCATCCCCCGGCTGCCGGGCGTCGACTACAATTCTGCGGAGGCCCATTCCACGGACCGGCTTCCGGCAAATTCCACTGCTGCGGACAAGGACAGGACCGAACCATGCCGAAGAGCGCTGCCGAAGCGACGCCTCCCGCCGGCAACCGGTTCGTCGAATTCGACGAGTTCATCGACTACCAGCTGACGAAAACCAGCCGCAGCATTCAGTCGACCGACATTCTGTTTGGCGTGGTCGGCGCCGCCCTCGGACTGACGGCTTACCTGTTCCTGTTCATCCTGGCCGATCATTGGCTGGTCGCGGGCGGGCTCGGCACGTCGGCCCGTCTGGCGTTCTGGCTGGTCGGGGTCGCGGCGTTGGGGTACTGGGTCGCCACCCGGCTGATCAAGCCGTTCAACAGCCGGGTGAATGTGCTGTTCGCCGCCCGGCAGATCGAACGGACTCAGCCAGGCCTGAAAAGCAGCCTGCTCACCCTGACCGATCTGCGGCAGTCTGGTCGCCCGACCTCGGCAGCAATTCGGGGCTCGCTCGAAAAGCGGGCCGCGGTCGGGCTGTCCAAAGCCGATGTCGACGAGGCGATTGATCGCAGCGCGCTGATGACGCTGTCGTACACGCTGCTGTTCCTGCTCGCGACATTTTGCGGTTACGCCCTGTTCTCGCCGAAGAGCATTCTGCAATCGGCCTGGCGGGCGTTCGCTCCGCTCACCCAGACTGGCGCCGCGACGCGCACGCGTATCGACCACGTCAAGCCGGGGAACGCGCAGGTTCCGGCGCTGTCGCATCTCGATGTCGAAGTCGAGGTTTCCGGGCAGGCGCCGGAAGAAGCGATCCTGTATTACACCACAACCGATCGGGCCTTTGTCGACGAGCCGGTCCCGCTGCGCGAAACCGGCGAAGGGCTGCGGCGGTATCGCGGGACGCTCATCGGCAGCGCCGGCCGCGGGCTGCAGCAGAGCCTCACTTATTTTGTGGTCGCCGGCGATGCCCGTTCGCAGACCTACTCAGTCACGGTCACGCAGTCTCCATCCGCGGTCGTCGAGACCGTCGCCTATGAGTACCTGCCCTACACCGGGCTCGCGGCGAAAGAAGAAACCGGCGGAGCAATCGACGCCTGGGAAGGGACTCGCGTTGTGGTGCACGCGACGGCTAACCAGCGGGTGAAGTCGGCCGTCATCCTGTTCTCTGATTCGGAAGACACGTCGGTCAAAGCCGAAGAGCTGCCGATGATTGTGTCGGAGGGGACGAAGCTGCGCGCGGGCTGGCAGCTGGCGTTTCGCTCGGACCGCTCGTTCCCGAAGTTCTACCGGGTTCAACTGACCACCGAGGACGGACACCAGGACCCGCTCCCGACGCTGAACCCGCTGAACATCCGGCCCGATTTGCCCCCCCGCGCGGAAATCGTGTTTCCCAAAAGCGATCTGCAGGCGCCGGTGAACGGCGTGGTGACGATTGCCTATCGGGCATCAGATCCCGATTTCAAACTGCGATCGATGATCCTCCACCTCGAGCACGACGGCCAGATTCTGGCGTCGTCGCCGCGGCTGTTCGCCGGGCCACCCGACGAGGAATCGCGCGAGGGGACGTACACGCTGCGGTTGAAGGAACTGAACCTCGCCGCCGGAAGCCGGCTCACTTACTGGCTCGAGGCCCGCGACAACTTTGAAGCGTTTGGCGATCGCGGTCCCAACCGGACGCTGACGCCGCGGCTGAACATCGATCTGGTCGACCCGCAGCCAACTGCGCAGGCGACCCAACAGGAGGCCGCGGCCCAGAACGACGCGCAGGAAGCCCTGCGGGAAGCAGGCCCCGATCAGGGACGTCCCGCCGGCGCCGAAGAAGCGGGCGGAGCGCGCCCCGATCAACCCCAGGATGCGGGCCGCGGGGCGCCGTCGGAAGAACCGATGCCGGGAGCCGGACAGAAGCCCGGAACCGAAAAGCCCGGCGAGCAGCCGGACTCCGGCGACAATGCCGGGGCCCCCGCAGCGCCGGGACAGGACTCTGCAACCCGGCCAGGCGAGCAACCACAGGTGCCCGGCCAGCCCGAATCGCCCCCCAACCCGGACCAGCCGGCAGGAACGCCGCCGCAACCGGGCGGGGAAGACCGCGCAGGCGAGAAGCAGGAAGGCGACCAGGGGGCTCCACAGGGTTCCGGTCAGCAGCAGAAGCCCGGGCAGTCGCAAACCGGCCCGCAGGGCGAACGCGACAGCCAGACCGGCAACCGTCAGGACGGCCAGCCCGGCGGTGATCGCCGACCGGGGTCGGGTGAAAAGGCGCCGGACGATACCGCGCTGAAGAAGCTGCTGGAGTGGGCCGAGAAGCAGCCGCAATCGGCCGGCGACAATCTGGACCGGCCCAATCCCGGCGAGCAGCCGCCGTCGTCCGCGAACGATCCTCAAACCGGTCGATCCGGCGACGAGCAACGTTCGCCGGAAGGCAAGAATGCTCCCACCGGGCCGGAACCGAAAGATTCCGCCAGTCCAACGCCCGGACAGGATGAGGGCGCGACATCCAAACCGGGTTCCACTGATCCCGCTGGTTCAAAGGGGGACGCGGGGCAACCCGGTGCGATGGATCCCGCGCAGGGGAGCCCCCCCGGCATGAAGGATGACGCTTCCGGAAAGCCCGGCGAGGAACCGCTGCCCGATTCGTCATCGACGAAGCCCGACCGCGCTGGCGAGAAGCCAGCGGATGCGGAGACAAAGGGGTCACAGCCGGACGCGGGCGCCGATCCGTCCAGTGCAAAGCCCGCGGGCGACGCTGCGGGGGAATCGGCCATGCCTGGCGAGCCCGGAGCAAAGCCCGACCCGCAGCAGGACACGGCGGGCGGAAAGTCCGGGACGCCGGGTGAAACAGGGGACAAGACTTCGCCGTCGCCGGCAGGTGAGCCGGGCGCTGCCGGAGAAAAATCCGCCGGTGAGAAGACCGGTTCGTCCGATCCGTCGAATCAAAAGCCCGGCGCTGCCGACGCGAAGTCCACTGGTCAGGAATCGCCGACCGGCGAATCGGGTGACCGGACGCAGCCGGGTCGTCAGAACATGAAGCCCGATGAACAGGCGGGCAACAGCGCGCAGCCGCCTGCCGGCCAGTCGAACGATCAGGGAACGCGCGAAGGGGGCGCCGGTGAGCCTGGGGCGTCGTCCCCCGGCGATTCCGGCGGGCAGAAAACGTCCGGCCCGGGCGAAGCCGGTCAAAGCGGCGAGTCATCCACGAGCGGGCAGAAGTCGGGGACCGGCCAATCGCGCGATGGCCGGCCCGGCGAGCAGGCCGGCGCCAAGCCCGGCGAACCCGGGAGTGGCGATGCCTCGAAGCCAGGCGGCGGCGAGCGATCGAAACCAGGCCAGGGTCAAGACCCGTCGGCGGCTTCCGGAGAACAGCCTCCCAGGTCGCCCGATGGAAAATCGGCGGGCGGCGATCAGAAGTCCGGCGGCGCCGAATCGCCGGCGGGAGACCAGGGCGCCGGTGGTCGGCCCGATGCAGGCGGCGAACAGCCGGCCGACGGCCAGCCAGGAGGTCAGCAGGCGGGCGATCAGCCGCCGGGGGGAGATCAGAAAGGGGGCGAACAGGGTGGCCAGTCGCAAGGTGGCGGCGAACAGGGGCCGTCGGGGAAAGGGTCGTCTGGCGAAGGCGCTTCCCCGGGTGACGGAGCGGGCGCCAAACCTGGCTCACAGGCCGGGTCGCAGCCCGGCATGGGAGGCGGTTCGGGCAGCGGTCCTGGCGAGCCGTCCGCCGACGGCGCTTCGGGAACCGGCCAGAGCGGCGGAACGAAAGCGGACCCCGTGGACCTGGAACATCGCAAGAAGGCGACCAACCTGGCGCTCAAGCGACTGCAGGAAACGCTCGAACGTGGCGAGATCGACCCCGAGCTGCAGAAGGAACTCAATTTCACCGACGACGAACTGCGGTCGTTCATGGATCGTCTGCAGGAGCGTCTGGCCGACAATGGCGACGACAACTCGCCCGAAGCGCAGGCCCGCCGCCGGCAGTTTGAATCGCTGCTGAAGGGGATCAATCTGCAGACAGAAACCAGTCGCCGGGCGGGTGGCGACGGGACTGGCCCGGCCGCGACGGGCTTCGGTGCCGGCCGTCGCCCTGCCCCTCGCGAGTACCAGGCGGCCGAGCAGAAGTACCGGGAATCGCTGAGTGGGCGGAAAGGGTCGAAGTAAGGGTGGCACTGGCTGCTTGCGGCCGGTGCCGAACGTTGCCGAGGCATCTTCCTGTTCAGATGCGAAGCACGGACCCATTGACCGGGAACCTGCAGCCATGCCATCGAAGTCGGGCAAATCTGGAATGCTCTGGTCGTTCCTTGTGTTCGCTGCGCTGCTTGGCCTGGCGACGACGTGCTTTGCGTTTGCCCCGTGGCTGTTCGGGTCCCGGTACGACGGACCGCCTCGCAGCAGCGGCGCGGAGGGCGAATGGCTGGCCGCGAAGATCGCCGATCTGCGGCGCGAGAAATCGCTGGTCGCCCTGGGGGCGATGGTGACCGTCGATGGGGAGGTTGTCGCGACGGCGGCCGTCGGCGAACGGATGATCGGCCGCGGCGTGTCGGTCGAACTGGGTGATCGCTGGCACCTCGGTTCCATCTCCAAATCGATCACCGCGACCATGATCGCCCGGCTGATCGAATCGGGACAGATGCAGTGGTCCGATACCGTCGGCCAGCGATTTCCCGGGCCCCCGCTGCACGATGACTGGAAGCCGGTGACGCTCCAGCAACTGTTGACTCACACCGCCGGGGCGCCGGCCAACTTCCCGCTGACCGTCATACTGAAACAGCCTGCACTGGGCCCGGAGTGCACCGCCGCACGCCGGCAGGCGGTCGTTGATGTTCTGACAGTAAAGCCGATCGGGAAGCCGGGTGAGAAGTTCGCGTATTCGAACGTCGGTTATACGATCGCCGCCGCCATGGCTGAAGAGGCGACTGGCGTGAGCTGGAATGAGCTGGTGGAGCGGGAAGTGTTTGAACCGCTGAAACTCACTGGGGCGGGGTTCGGGCCGCCGAAGAGCCCGACGGCGACGCTCGATCAGCCGCGTGGGCACCGGAAGGTACTGATTCGGAAAGTGGGGATGGGGGACGACGCCGACAACACGTTCATCATGGCTCCCGCCGGGGCCGTCCATCTGACGCTGGCAGATCTGTCGCGCTACGCCGGTGAGCATCTGCGCGGTGAACTGGGAACGGCCAGGCTGCTGAGCGTCGACAGCATGAAGCAGCTCCATACGCCCCGGCTGAACCAGTATGCGTGGGGCTGGGTTGTGAAGTCGCCCACCAGCAAGATTCCGCACACCGTGTACTGGCATAATGGCTCGAACACGATGTGGTACGCGCTGGTCGCGTTCATTCCGGGGAAGAACATGGTGGTGGCGGTGACGTCGAATGATGGCGACATCGCGAATGCGGAGTCGGCGGCGTGGGAGGTCGTCGAGGCGGCGGCTGGCCGGTTCAAGACGGAACAGGACGAAGCGCTGCGTGCGGCGCTGCCGGCCAGCGTACTCGCGAAGAGATCACCATTTGCGGCAGTGCGGTGGAATGAGACGCAACCGGAAGTGCAGGTCGGCGACGAGTGGTTCACGCTGGTCGCGCTCGATGATCTGCCGGCCGTGGAGATTGTCGCGTTCAGCCGGACGACGTACGGAGAGCGCTGGCAGAAGCGGTTTGAAGAAGACCTGGTGGAAGTGCTGGAGGGAATGAAACACCGGCCGGGGGAGACGGTTCGCCTGGTGGTGAAGCCGGTGGGATCTGAAGAGACGAGGACGCTGGAAAAGGTGCCGATGACCGAGGCCAACCGCCGGGCCATCTACGCGGAGGCCCTGAAGCGCAAACTCGAACAGGTACCGTCGGCTCCGGTGAACTCTACGCCGGCCCGGTGACCAGTCGCGGCCCCGGCGCGCCGCTACAAATCCGGACGTGTCCGCAAACGAAGAAGCCCGGCTTCTTCCCGCGTTTACAGGGCGAGTCTACCGGAATGAGCGCCGCGATTCGGTTCCAGAAGCCGGGCTTCTCGACTCTGGCCGGACTTTGCAGATGCAGGTGGAAAGTTGCCGTCACGTGCTGCCTGGCGGGTGACTGATCCTGCGAATGTCCACATGGGTGGCGTCTGGCGTTCCCACCTGTTTCTCGCATTCGTATTCGAGTTCAACCAGGTTCACCCCGTCGAACAACCGTTCGCCCGTACCGAGAAAGATGGGTGAGACCGCCACGTGGAGAGTGTCGATCAACCGTTCGCGAAGGAACTGCCGGATCGTCTCCGCGCCGCCGCCGATCCGGATGTCGCGTTCTCCGGCAGCATCGCGTGCCCGCTGCAGCGCTTCGTGAATGCCGCCGGTCACGAAATGGAACACGGTTCCCCCATCCATTTCGATCGAGGCCCGCGGGTAGTGGGTGAGGATGAAGACGGGGCAATGGTACGGAGGGTTCTTTCCCCACCAGCCCTGCCAGCCGTCGTCCGGCCAGGGTCCGCGGCTCACGCTGAACATGTTTCGCCCCATGATCCACGCCCCGACGTTCTCAAATCCACGGGCGGCGAAGTCGTCGTCCGGGCCTGTTGACCCTCCCTCGCGGTGCAAGACGCGCTGCTGGAAGGTGCGGGTTCCGACCATCCATCGGTGCAGCGCCTCTGCGCCAGTTCCCAGAGGTGTTTCGAGGCACTGGTTCGGCCCTGCGCCGAACCCATCGAGCGAGATCGTGTAACCGTCGACCCGGATCGCCATTCTGTCCTCCCTTTCCAGTGATGAATTCCGTCCTGCGACGCTTCAGGAGCGCTTCGCGAGGCGTGCATCGCGCTCGGCGATCAGTCTGTTGATCGCCTCATCGGCCGGCCGGATTTCGAACGGTCCCACCTTCACCCCGGGGTGCTTCGACATCAGTTCGATGGCGTGCTCCCGGTCGCGGGCTTCCAGAAACAGGATGCCGCCGAGGATTTCCTTGGCTTCGGTAAACGGTCCGTCGGTCACCTGCACGTTACCGTGCTGCATGTGCAGCGTCACCGCTTCGCCGCCGGAGCCGAGCGCTTCCCCTCCGATAAAATGCCCGCCGCGACGAAGCTCGTCATCGTAGGCGAAGCATTCTTCCATCATCCGCGCCGCCTCGGCCGGAGGCAGGGCTGCGAATTTCGATTGATCAATGTAACCGAGGCACACAAACTTCATCGGTGATCTCCGGACGATCGGACAACGGTCGCTTTTCGACGGGGCGCGAGGACCTCAACAAGGCGTCGAACGGCGCGATCGATCATCGACAGGCAGGGGGCACGAATCTTCCGATTTCTCCAAAGTCGACGACGGCAGGTGGCTATGGGGCGAGCCAGCTGCGGACTTGCGAAGACTGACATCTTGCCCGATCCTCAAGCGACGCCGCCCCGCGGAGAGGGAGTGCCGCGAGGTGCTTTGCAATCAGGAATCCGATCCAACCCGGTCTGAAACTCGAATCCATGGCGATGGAGGGACAGCTTTGAACCGTACCGTTGCTTCCAACCCCGCCGGAATCCGGGTCGACCTCGCACATGCCTTCAAGTGCGACGGCAAAGACCTGATTCTGCTGGCCGTGGGCCTGATCGTGGGGGGCATTGTCGCCCCGTTTCACTGGCAGGCCGGGTTGATCATCATGGGCATCGGCGCGTTCTTTCCAGTCGCGTCTCTCATGACCCTGCCGCAGCACTTCCGCGACGGGGATGTCTGCCCGGCTGTCGTGCTTGATCCCGATCGGCAGCTGGTCGCCGTGATGACCAATCTGTCGAAGACCGGGCGCAGCAAATATGTCATCCGGGTGCTGTCGCAACCGCTGAAGCGCGCCGTTCAGAGGCCCGTGAAGAAGGGGACCCGCCTGGCCTTTGTCGCCATGTACAGCGGCCATGCAGCGCTGCCGAACTGGTTGAACTTTGGCGGTTACCTCGCCGATTCGGGAACCCGAAACTCCAAGACGATTCAACGCGTGCTGGCGAGCATCGACGATGCTGACTGGGATCTGCTGCTGGACGGACTGAAGCAGATCGAAAAGCCTTACTCGCCCGGCATGTACGACATCCAGTCCCGATCGCGGGCTCAGTCGGAGGGTGCACCGCCGGCCAAAGCCCGGAAACGGACCTTCAGCCGGATCACCAAAGTTGGAATCGGATTCGTGGCAGGCCTGCTGTTTCTCGCGCTGGCGCCGCTGTTGGTGAACGCGCTGCGGGGAGGAGGAGGAGGCCCGGCGGGCGTCGCTCCCGGGCCGGTGCAGAATGCGCCTCCGGTCCTCGCGGCGGTCGAGCAGCCACAGAACATCCCGTTTCCAGCCAACGGGATCGATCGGCCTGGATTTGATCGAAACCGGCCCGGACTGACCTCTCCCGGCGACAGACATCTGCCGGCGGCCGAGAGCGCTCCGGCCTCCGTCACCGCATCGGAAGGGTGGCCCTCGTCGACCGTCGCCACACCTGCTGAATCCAGTCCGCCAGCATTTGGCGCGAATCCTTTCCGTCCGAAGCAGGCCCCCTCCGACGATCAGTCCGGGTCTCCTGCCTCTTTCGAACCGGCCAGCCCTTTCCGGCCCCGGCAGGCGCAATCGCCCGGCATGTCGCCCGCGGTTGCTGATGCGGCAAGCCCCTTCCGCCCCAAGCGGCCAGAACCAGCAGTTCTGGAAACCGCGGGCGCGGGATCATCCAGTGATTCAAAACCCGAATGGAAAGCAGGCGATCAGGCGGAGGCATTCTGGGGAAGCCACTGGTATCCCGTGACGATTCTCGCCGTCGACGGGTCGCGCGGATACAGGGTGCATTGGGAAGGGTATTCGGACAACTTCGATGAAGTGCTTCCGCCCGACCGGCTGCGGCCCAAAGCACGAAACTGAGGAACCGGGCACCGTTCGTCGGGCACAGTCTGTCTCGCGACCGTTGAGCCTCCGGGCCAATCCCAATTCCCTCTTGACCGTCAGTCCCGCTGGATGCGATGAAGCGGTTGCCGGCGACAGCCTGGGGGGTGTCTGGGTTCACAGGAACCCGGCAAGGCCGTCTCCCGACTGTGACCGGCGTCCAAATCACTCTGTCGGTCGAAGATCTCCGGTGAGCGTCACTCCCGGGGACGATGCGACGCGTTGCGACTCCAGGGTTTTCCCGGCCGTTGCGTGACCGGGCTGCACCAGTCGGTTCTGTCGTTGGCGTCGCAATTTTGTCGATCCGGCACCAAACCTGCGGTGTTTCATGCACATTGGAGGATCCGATTCACCTGCTGAAATGGAACGATGGGAAAGCTCATACTGATCCTGATCTCCGCCGCCGCCGGGTTTATGGCGGCGGTCGCTGCGACGCCAGACGATCCAGAACAACGCGCCTTCGATCGCGGGTACGCGGCCGGAACCAGAGCGTTCCAAACCGAGGCCGTGCAGGCCGGCTATGCGGCTTGGGAGCCGGGGGACGAACCGCAGGCCGAGCCGACATTCCGGTGGACCAGCCGCCAGCCGCGGTGGCGGAGCGGGCGCGACTGGTCGGAGGTGCACTCCCGACAGTTCCCCGCGCGAGAATCGACCACCGATTCGTTCCGCCCCCACGAGCGCTCGCGTCGGAGCTACGACCGCGAAGAGCCCGATGTGGGGTGATCTCCCCCGGTCCGAGAGCTTGAACGGAACGGCTGACCTGTCCATGCTTCAGGTCAGCAACCGCAGCCCGGCGGCGACGAACGTGGTTCGGAATCGGTCAAGCGCGTTGCTTCTCGACCCCGGGCCCCCCTGATGGAGATTCCGTTGCCGACGCGCCTCGGGAAACGGCGATTCTGCCTGGTCGCCTGCGCGGGCGTGGCGCTGGTCGTCCTGGCGACCTGGTGGGCGGGGCCCCGTGGCGACGCCCGGTTTGTGGGCCGCTGGCAATGGGACCAGACCGTTCTGCATCTCCACGAAGACCTGAGCGCTGGCGTGGCGTCGTCCGGCCCCGTGACGATGCCCTTCACTGTTCCGAGCCGCTGGTGGGTCGAAGGAAACGTGCTGGTGGTGGAACAGTTTGCAGATCGCAGCGTCCGCACGTTTCTCAGGAACCAGTGGCGGCGAATCACGCGCCCCCGGGAGCCCGAGACGCGCTGGCTGCGATTTTATGTCGAGCGCGTCGAACCCGACCGGCTGACCTGCCGCTACCTGGGAAATGACGGCGTCACTCCCCTGGAGTTTGAGTACACCCTCGAACGGCTGCCGGAATAGCGAACCGCAATCGAATGCGGGGGCGCGTCGTTGGTTCGACGTGGTCAGTGAGCCAGCGGCGAGTTGGAAGCGGCCTGCCGACGCGACCCGGTGATGTCGTTTGCGGGACGGAGGAATTCCGGTTGACGGAGCCCCCGACTGACGACCGAGGCGGCGGCGAAGAGAATCGCGCTCAACACGACACCGGCGATGATTCTGCGAATCATGTCTCAGCTTTCGTGAAACCAGCACTCGAGCGCTGGGGGAAGCTTGACCCCTCAGGGACGCCCAAGTCAAGAGTCAACATGGGAGGGCTGCGACAACTGGAGCAAGTTGGCCGGACTGCCGCTGTCGGCGGCCATTTGGCTCAGTAGTGTTTGGGTGAAGAGGAATTTCTTCAATCTCGCCTTTGCCGCCAAGACGCCAGCTGCGAGCGACGATATGCTGATTCGGTTTGGCGACGCCACGTTCTCTGCGCTCTGATCCGCCCCCTGCGGCCCGGAACAGGACATCGAAAGAAACTGAACCACGGAATGGCAATCACCACGACGGAGCGTACCGGCGGAATCTCCCTCGATTCCGCAGCCGGGGAGACCCGGCCGGCTCAGGATGTGCACGCCGCGTACGACGGATCGAACGTTCTCTTCAATCTGCTCCGGCTGATCTCCTGGGGCCCGGGGCTGATGAACCTGGGTTACTTCCGTTTCCGGCGGCGGCTCGCGTTTCTCAACCTGGTGGTGAATCTCGAAAAGACGCAGCGGGAGCTGGTGCAGCGCAGCCTGGGCCTGTTGCAGCTCGACGGCCCGCAGCGGGTGCTGGATGTCGCCTGTGGACGCGGGAAAAGCAGCTTCATGATGCACTGCCTGCATCCGGAGGCGTCGATTGTGGGCCTCGATCTGCTCGACCGGAACATCGAAACGGCGAAATACCTGTTCGGCTGCTCGCCCCGGCTGTCGTATCAGACCGGCAACGCCATGAGTCTCGACTTTGAATCCGATAGCTTCGGCCGAATCCACTGCCTGGAAGCCGCGTTTCACTTTCCCGATCGCTCCCGGTTTCTGCGGGAGTCGTTCCGGGTGCTGAAGCCTGGCGGCCGGATGGTGGTGGTCGACTTTGCCTGGAATGGCCCGGAAGAGCGGGCCTGCCTGGACGACCCCGAAACGCAGATTGTTCGAGAAATCTGGCAGTGGGACGACCTGTATGATGTGGCCGAATATCAGCAGGCGGCGCGCGACGCCGGGCTGAAGGTCGTCGAGACCGTCGACTGGAGCGACCGCGTGACGGCCCCCTTCCAGGCGACCTTCGACTGCCTACTGGCTCTGCAGAAACGGCCCTGGTGGAAACGTCAGATTCTGCGTGTGAACCCCATGCTGCGTTGCCTCAGCGACGATGACTGGATTGAACTCGCGAAGATTTCGCGGGCCCAGGACCACGTCCGAAAACGCTCGAAGTACATGGCCTTCGTGTTCGCGAAGGCCTGAGCCGCAATCGCGGTCCGCGCGGTGAAACAAAAAAGTCGGGCTTTTTTGGCGAACCAGGACTGATTAACGCAACCGTCGACGATTCAGGGGATTACGGCCAGAAGTTGCAGGGCCAGCCGAGAAACTCTGCCAAACTCCCTCCAAATCGCTTCCGTTCGGACTGTCGTGTCAGCACGAATGAACATCGCCTTCTGGTGATGATTGCTGCGGCTCGACACCTCAATCTCGCGGACCGGGACGGACAGTTCGACCGGGCGAAGTCCGCACCGTCCAGTCGAGCACATACGGTCGACACTACTGCCCGAACCGTTCTGTCTTGACAGGTTTTTGTCAGATCGGCGAATTCCAGGTCTCGATCTTTTCAAAGGAGATCAGGGATGGGCAAGGATGCCAAGTATGGTGCGGTTGTCGGATGCGGAACGGAGCCGGTTGCAGGAACTGGCGGCGCGAGGCCGGGTCGCAGCCTCGGTGCGGCAACGGGCGCTCATCCTCCTGAAAGCCGATGTGGAGGGGCCGGCCTGGACCGACGAGCAGATCGCTGAACTGGCCCAGGTGGGTCTGTCCACGGTCCATCGCGTCCGCCAGCGGTGCGTGGAAGAAGGCCTGGAAGAGGCGCTCCAGCACAAGCCCTCTTCCCAGCGGCAATACCGCAAGCTGGACGGCGTGCAGGAAGCCAGACTGGTCGCCCTAGCCTGTTCCGATCCGCCCGCCGGACGCGTCTCATGGACGATGCAGCTGTTGGCCGACAGACTGGTGGAACTGAACGTCGTCGACTCGATCGGACGGGAAGCGGTGCGGACCACGCTAAAGAAAATGCGATCCAGCCGTGGCGGAAGGAACACTGGGTGCTGCCCCCCGAACACAACGCCGACTTCGTCTGCGCGATGGAGGACGTCCTCGCCGTCTCCCAGCGGCCGTATGATCCGCGGCGGCCGGTCGTGTGTTTCGACGACCAGTCGAAGCCACTGACGAAAGAAACGAGGCAACCGGCGCCTCCCGCGCCGGGGCGGCCGAAACGCGTGGATTACGAATACGAACGCAACGGCACGGCGAACCTGTTCTTGTGGTTCGAGCCGCTGGCCGGCCGGCGGCACGTGAAAGTCACGGACCGCCGCACCACGCGCGACTTCGCGGAGGCGCTCCGGGACTTGATCGCCGGCTATCCCCTGGCGGAGAAGATCGTCCTGGTGATGGACAATCTCAACACGCACAAGCCGGCGTCCTTCTATGACGCCTTCCCGCCCGCTGAAGCCCGCCGGCTGATCGACCGCCTGGAGATCCCTTACACGCCCAAGCACGGCAGTTGGCTGAACATGGCCGAAACGGAACTCCGCGTCTTGACCAAGCAGTGCCTGATCCGTCGCATTCCGGAATCAGCCCACGCTGATCGCGGAAGTGGCGGCTTGGGAACAGGCCCGCAACAGCGCCCGAAATCGGGTCGACTGGCAGTTCACAACACAGGACGCGAGGATCAAACTCAAACGCCTTTACCCGTCAATTCAGATCGGTTGAGGCACTAGCGATGTTCCGTGAGCGCTCATTTGAATCCATCTCCAGAACAACAGCGGTACGTGCCATGACGAAGCCGGAATCTTCGCCGCCCTCAGTACTTGGATCGCTCCACGACATGCTTCCGGTTGAGACTGGTGCTGCTCCCCCACTAGGGGATCGGATCACCCGGGCATTGAAGGGCATGCCGGATGGGCGCATTCTGGATACGTGGTTGGAGCAGTGATGGAGAAGGGTTCTTGGAGGGAAGTTCACGCAGTAGAATCCCGATGGCGGCGATAAACGGCAGGGTTTTCAGCGAGGCCGTGGGCTGTGGCAATAGACGCGGCAGACAGGGAGCGAACTCAAAGTGTTCTTCGCGCACTCGCTTGTCGATGACAACAATCGCCCCTGTCGGCGTGAGAGTTGGGAAACCCTGATCGACCACCTCCAGACCGTGGCTGAATTGAGCAGCAGGTTTGCAGTGGCTTTCGACGCCGCGGAACTGGGCAGGCTGCTTGGACTCTGGCATGACCTCGGGAAATACCAGGCCGCGTTTCAGCGGCGGCTCAACGGCTCGGGAGAGCATGCGCCGCATGCAGGCGTTGGGGCGGCGCTGGCGGTTCAGCGGCATGGCCCGGTGGGATTGATCCTCGCCTTTGCCATTGCCGGTCACCATGCGGGATTGACGGATCGCAAGAAGCGTGACAGCGGCCGGATTCCGCTCGACGATGTTGTTCGCGACAACAGCCGGCTGCTGGTCGAAGTGCTGGCCAGCGCCCCCGCAGAAATCCAGAACGTCGCCGCTCCGCAGCTTCCTCAGTGGTTGCTCGAAGCGATTTCCAGCAAGTCGAAACTTGAGCAACTGCGGACGCTCACTTTCTTCACCCGCATGCTCTTTTCCGCCCTCGTCGATGCCGATCGACTGGCGACCTCTGAATTCTACGCCCATGTCGACGGACGACGGGCGTCTCACGAGTGGCTCCGGTACGACTCACTCTCCACCCTGCGGGATCGCCTTGATGCCTTTATCGATCAACGGGCCGAACGACTGAACGATGGACGGCTGACTCCAATGAATCAACTGCGGGCCGATGTGCTCTCCGCGTGCCGGTCGGCAGCGCCGAAACGCCGCGGCCTGTTCTCGCTCACCGTACCGACCGGCGGCGGCAAAACGCTTTCCGGGATGAGCTTCGCGCTCCGTCATGCGGTTGAACATGGTCAGCGGCGAGTGATCGTCGTCATCCCCTATACCAGCATCATCACGCAGAACGCCGACCGCTACAAAGAAGCCTTCAGCGTCGACGGCGTCACCCCCGACGACCGCAACGTCCTCGAACACCACAGCGGCATCGATCGCCAGCAACGCAGTGAAGAGAATTCAGAGCAGGAACTGCGGCGTCAGACCGCAGCAGAGAACTGGGATGCGCCGGTGGTCGTCACGACATCAGTCCAGCTCTTTGAATCGCTTTACAGTGACCACCCCTCGCGCTGTCGAAAGCTGCATCGCATTGCGAACAGCGTCATCATTCTGGACGAAGTTCAGACTCTCCCGCCGGAATTACTCCGGCCAATTCTCGATGCCCTGCGTGAATTGGTCGACCACTATGGCTGCACCATCGTACTCAGCACGGCCACGCCGCCGGCCCTCTGCCGGAGGCACGGCTTCGAGGAGGGCCTGACGGACATCGAGCCGATCATCGCCGACGCGGCCGCCCTGTTCGCATCGCCCGCTGCCCGACGGGTGAACGTCGAGTGGCGAACCGAACAGGTCATACCGTACAGCGATCTCGCGGGCGAATTGGCTCTTGAAAAGCAGGTGTTGGCGATCGTCCATCGCCGAGCGGATGCACGTCAGCTGTGCGAACTGCTCCCCGAGCGTGGCCGGTTTCATCTTTCGGCCCTGATGTGCCCGGCCCATCGCATCGCGCGCATCAATCAGATCAACCAGGCCCTGGCCGCAAAGAAAACGTGCCGTGTTGTCTCGACCCAACTCATTGAAGCGGGGGTCGATGTCGATTTTCCCGTGGTCTACCGGGCATTGGCGGGAATCGACAGCCTCGCGCAATCGGCAGGCCGCTGCGATCGCGAAGGACTGCTGACAGAGGTTGCAGGACAACCTGCGGGCCGGTTTGTTGTGTTCATGGCAGAGACTCAGCCTCCACCCGGTTCACTCAGGACGGCCGCTGAGACGACTCGACTCCTCCTGGGGATGGGCGACGAGGAGCCCCGACTGGCGGGTGACGTCGACCTCTTCAATCCCGACCATGCCGAGTTGTTCTTCGAGGCGTTCTACCGATCCAGCCACCTGGACAAGCATCAGGTGCGACTGGAACTGGAACAGTTCAACTTCGCGACGGCAGCGATGAAGTTTCAGATGATCGCCGATCAGGGACTTCGCTCGATCGTTGTCCCCTGGGGTGATGGTCGGCAGCGGATCAAGCACTATCTCGCTGAGCCGACGATCGACACGCAACGAGCGCTGCAGCCGTTCATCGTGCAGGTGAACCGGTTCTATTTCGAACAAGTCGCCAATCGCGGAATCATCGAAGTGATGAATGATTCGTTCGGCATTCCGACCAGCCTGTTCACTTCCCAGTGGTACAGCGACGAATTCGGGCTTCAAGCCGATCCTGCGAGTTCGCTTGATCCCGAGGCGCTTGTGGTGTAAACGTGTTCACATCACGGAGGGAGGCGGGGCAGTGAGGGCAACGTGTTCTTGAAGAGGGCCTGTTCGAATGAGCCAACACGTCTCGGCGCGGGTTCAGGGCAGAATTGCCTGCTTCACCCGTCCTGAACTCAAGGCGGAACGCGTCTCGTACGCCGTGATGACGCCCTCGGCGGCTCGCGGTGTCCTCGAAGCCATTTTCTGGAAGCCCGCCATCGTCTGGCGAATCGACCGCATCCGCGTTCTCAGCGAAATCAAGTGGATCGCCTTCCGCCGCAATGAAGTCAACAGTCGTGCAGCCACGCCCTCCGCAGCCACCATCGCCACCGGAGGCATCGCTCCCGTCCTGATCGTCGAAGACGACCGCGCCCAGCGCAACACCGTCGCCCTGCGCGATGTCGATTACGTCATCGAAGCCCACTTCGAACTCACGGATCGGGCCGGCCCCGAGGAAAGCGTCAACAAGTTCTCCGAGATGTTTCATCGCCGGCTCAAGAAGGGGCAGCACTTTCACCAGCCCTACCTCGGCTGCCGGGAATTCATCGCCGAAGTCAGCCCCGTGGATGACGACTGTCCCGATCCGATCGACCACTCGCAGGACCTGGGGCTGATGCTTTGGGATATCGAGTTCGGGGAAAAGAACCGCCCGCGATTCTTCCATGCCCGTCTGGAGCAGGGCATCGTCGAGGTCCCCGCAAATCCCGACTCGCCCCTTCAGCGAAAGGCGGTGACCGCATGATCCTGCAGGCGCTGAACCAATTGGCGGAGGCGGAAGGATTGGTGAGTGATCCGGACTTCGAGATCAAGCCTGTCGCCTGGCGGATCGTTCTGAAAGCAGATGGAACCCTGGTTCAGATCGCCTCTCAGCGGACGAACTTGAACGAAGGGACCAACAAGAAACCGAAATATGTCGGCAAGCCGGAGATTGTCCCACGCATGCCGATTCGCACCAGCGGCGATCTGGCGTTCTTTCTCGTCGACAAGTCGGAGTATGTGCTTGGCTTCGACCCGGCTGGAAAACAGAAGCCGGAGAAGTTGAAGAATCGCGTCAAACTCTTCCGCGAGAAGGTGGACGCCTGCCTTGAAAAGGCTGCCGAGCCTGCGCTCAAAGGGGTGGGCATGTTTCTGGATCGGCTGGATCAGTTCCAGGACGCGATTACGGCAATGTTTCAGAACCACCAGTGGGCCCCAAACGATCTTTTCGCTTTTCAGGTGGGACTCACAAGTGAGCCGGTGCACCTGCTTCCGTCCGTCCGCGAGTATTGGAAGCAATTGCGAGCAGTCGGTCAGCCGCAGGCCAAGACATCCTCTCCGCTGTGCCTGGTCACTGGGGAGCCCGTTGCCGAGGTGGGCCTGTTTCCGTTGCTCAAGAAAGTCCCCGGCGGCACGTCGAGCGGCGTGTCATTGATTTCCTTTAACGCGCGGGCGTTTGAGTCCTTTGGACTCACGGGGAACGAAAACGCTGTCATTTCACGAGGAGCAGCCGAAAAAACTTCGACCGCACTCAATCGTCTACTCGACCCGGCCTATCCAGATCCCAACGATCTGCAGCATGCTCTCGGCCGACGTAATATCAAGCTTGGCGACACAGCCGTCTGCTTTTGGTCAGCAACAACAGCCGAGGCGGTCACAAGCGCGCTCGATATGCTTTCGGATCTACTGGAAGGCGAAAAAACCGATGCGGTGAGCAATGTTTATCAGGCGGTCTGGAGCGGCAAACCTGTCCCGGTCGACGATCCATCAGCCTTCTATGTCCTCATTCTCTCCGGTGCCCAAGGTCGCGCCATCGTTCGGGACTGGATCGAATCAACGCTCGGCCAAACGCTCGAACACCTTGCTCTGCACTTTGCCGATCTGAAGATGGCCCGCACCGCCCGTCCCAAGGCGGGCAATCCTGAAACGCCCGTGATCCCTTTGCGGTGGCTGCTCGATTCCCTGGCTGCTCCCGGGAATTCGGACACTCCGGCGCCGCTCGAGGCTGGTTTCCTCCGGGCGGCGTTCACCGGCAGTCCTTATCCGTTTCAGATCCTCCAGCGGGCGCTGGTCCGCGCCCGGGTGGAGACGGGTCGCGATGAATGGATCGACGCTGCCCGGAATGACGCCCGCGCGGCGTTGATCCGGGCCGTTCTCAACCGCCGCCGACGCCCTCAAGACTCGACTGCCCGTTCCCGTTACCCCGAGATCCCACACATGCTCAACCCCGCGTTTGAAAGTGATGGCTACTCGCTCGGCGCCCTGCTTGCCGTGCTCGAACGGCTCCAGGAGGCGGCTCTGGGCGGCGTGAATGCGTCCGTCGTCGACCGGTTCTTCTCCGCCGCTTCCGCATCCCCCCGATCGGTCTTCGTGCGACTGCTGCGAAACTCCCGGCACCACGCGCGCAAGGCGGGCGATGATCCCCAGAATGGCGGCCTCGCCCGCTGGCTGGACCGCATGGTCGATTTCTTCTGCTCCCGCTTCAATGTCGGCCGTCAGCGTCAGTATCCGGCCAGTTCCGCCGGCATTCCCGCCCATCTCGACCTCGAACAGCAGGGGCTGTTCGTCATTGGTTACCACCACATGCGGCATTGGCTGTGGTTGAAGAAGGAAGAACGTCGCGCCTGGGAGGCCGACCATCCTGAAGTTCCCGCGCTCTTCCGGGTGGCCAAACTGGAAGAGGACGAATCCGCTGCTGGAACCCCGTCCGCTGAATAGCGTTTTCAGTCCCCAAGCCGACGGTCTGGCCGTCGTATCTGCAACTCATTCATTCACCATCCTTAAGGCACTGCATCATGGCCAAATCCTCGTCTGCGACTGCCGAAGCCCCCGCCGCCATTGAGAATCGCTACGAGTTCGTTCTCCTTTACGATGTGCGGAACGGCAATCCCAACGGTGATCCGGACGCCGGCAACGCCCCACGCGTCGACCCCGAGACGGGGCATGGCCTGGTCTCCGATGTCTGCCTGAAGCGAAAGATCCGCAATTACATCACACTCGCGAAAGCATCGGCCGGTGAGCCGGAGCCGGGATACGACATCTATGTCAAGGAAAAGGCGATTCTGAACGACCAGCACGAGCGGGCCTACAAGGCCCTCGGGCTCGATTCGAAAAAGGGCGCCAAGAACGACGGCGACGAACCTGCCGAAACCCGTGCCCGCCGCTGGATGTGTCAGACCTTCTTCGACGTTCGCATGTTCGGGGCCGTCATGAGCACGGGCGTCAATGCGGGCCAGGTCCGCGGCCCCGTCCAGATTGCATTTTCGAGGTCGATCGACCCGATCGTGTCTCTCGAACAGTCGATTACACGGATGGCCGTCACGACAGCTGACGAGTCGAAGAAGCAGGCGGGCGGCAATCGCACCATGGGGCGGAAGGAGATCGTTCCCTACGCGCTCTACCGCGTCCACGGATTCATCAACGCCAATCTTGCTGAACAGACCGGCTTCAACGATGGCGATCTCGCACTCTTGTGGTCGGCCCTCGAAAACATGTTCGAACACGACCGGTCCGCTTCCCGCGGCGAAATGAGCGCCTGCAAACTGTTCGTCTTCGAGCATGAATCCAGGCTCGGAAACGCCCCCGCGGCGAAACTGTTCCGCCTTATCGATGTGGCCCTGAAAGACTCGACCAAACCACCTCGCCGGTTCGAGGACTACGAAGTGACGGTCCAGTCAAGTGCGGTCCCCGAGGGAGTCACGCTGCACGAGCGGCTGTGAACGAGGCATCTTTCAGTTGCCCTACGCCGAAGCCGATCTTCTGCCCCTCTCCGCGCTCCAGCACCTCCTGTTCTGCGAGCGGCAGTTTGCTCTCATTCATGTCGAGCAGGTCTGGGCGGAAAACCGGCTGACGGCCGAAGGTCGGATCCTTCACAAGAAGGCTCATGACGGAAAACCGCAGACCAGAGACGGAGTGCGGACCACGCGCGGGCTGCCGCTGCGCAGCCTCGAACTCGGCCTCTCCGGGCAAGCCGACGTGATCCTGTGGCAGCCTCCGCCCGACTCCACGCCCGCCGCTGGCCTCACGTTGCCGCAGTTGTTCCGAATGGCAACCCCCGACCAGCGAAAACGCTGGATAATCACGCCCGTCGAGTACAAACGCGGCCGGCCCAAGAAAAACGATTGCGACCGCGTGCAGCTCTGCGCCCAGGCCCTCTGTCTGGAGGAGATGCTTGAAATCGAGATCCCGAGTGGCGAACTCTTCTACGGGGCCGAGCGGCGACGGACTCTCGTCGAATTTGATGTCCGGCTCCGTGACGTCACACGCGCGGCCGCCCGGCGGGTGCACGAAATCTTCATCTCCCGGGCGACTCCACTCGCCGTCCGCGAAAAAAAATGCGACAGCTGCTCACTCATCGAGATCTGCCTGCCCCAATCGCTGCACCGACGCCGCGCGAGCGACTTCTTCAACCGGCAGCTTCGCGCCAGCCTCGCGAGCCACGGCGTTGAGGAACTGCCATGAAGACCCACCTCAACACCCTGTTTGTGACCACCGACGGGGCTTACCTCTGCAAGGATGGCCAGGCCGTCGCCGTGCGGGTCGAAAAGCAGACTCGACTGCGAATTCCGCTGCACAATCTCGACGGCATCGCCTGCTTTGGCCGCATCAGTTTCAGCCCGCAACTGGTCGGCGCCTGCGCCGAGGCCGGCGTCACGGTCTCGCTGCTGTCATCCACCGGGCGGTTCCGCGCTGCCATCGTCGGCTTCTCGCCTGGTAACGTCCATCTCCGCCGCGCTCAGTATCGGCGCTCGGATGATGAATCCGGATCAATGGCGATCGCGAGGACGATCGTTCTGGGAAAAATTGCGAATGCCCGAACCGTCGTTCTCCGTGGAGCCCGGGATGCCGGAAGTGTGGAGAGAACCGAAATCCTGCAGTACATCGCCGGGCGCTTGGCCGCCCTCGTGCCGCATGTTCAGCAGGCGTTGTCGCTGGATGCGATTCGTGGTCTCGAAGGCGAAGCGGCAACGCTCTACTTCCCCGCGATGAATTCGTTGATCACCACCGATCCCGAGACGTTCGCCTTTACGCGCCGTTCACGCCGCCCGCCGCTCGATCCGCTCAATTGCCTGTTGTCGTTCGTCTACTCCCTTCTCGCACACGACGCCCGCTCCGCCTGCGAATCCGTCGGGCTCGATGCGGCCGTCGGATTTCTCCATCGCGATCGGCCGGGACGGCCGGGCATGGCGCTCGACCTGATGGAGGAGTTTCGGCCATGGCTTGCCGACCGTCTGGTGCTCTCGCTGATCAACCGCCGGCAGGTTCAGGCCGGCGGATTTCAGCGATTGGAGACCGGCGCAGTGGTGATGAACGACGTCACACGGCGGGCCGTGCTGGTCGCCTGGCAGGAACGCAAGCAGGAAGAGCTGCTTCATCCACTCCTCGATGAACGTGTGACCATTGGCGTCATGCTTCACCTCCAGGCCCGCTTGCTGGCCCGCCACCTTCGCGGCGACCTGGACGCCTATCCGCCGTACCTCTGGAAATAGACGGGGCCGCCGATGTATGTCCTGGTGACCTACGATGTCTCGACCACGACGCCAGAAGGCAGGAAACGACTCCGGCTCGCCGCCCAAACCTGCCTCGATTACGGACAGCGGGTTCAAAACTCGGTGTTCGAGATGAAAGTCGATCCGGCCCAATGGGCAACGTGCAAAGATCGACTTGTGAAGGTCATCGATCCGGCCCAGGACAGCCTTCGATTTTATTACCTGGGAGCGAACTGGAAGAAGCGTGTTGAACACGTCGGGGCAAAGCCGGCGATCGATATCGAGGGACCGCTGATCGCATAATCTTTGAATTCGCGGAACGTGAGCAGACTCTCGGATGCCCGCCGGTTCGCGATCTTCAGAATGCCAGACGGGGCAACAGGTTCTGGCAGTTCAGAGGTGCAGGATGGCAAAGTTTACCGCGGCCAAACGGGTGTTTCGCGGTCGAGGCTTCGAAAGTCTTTTTCCGAGAAGAGGTTGCTAAACTGGAGTTCGCTCCCTCACGGGAGCGCGGATTGAAACATCAGGAGGCTGCCGGCCTGCACGTCGATGTAAGGTTCGCTCCCTCACGGGAGCGCGGATTGAAACCTGTCGGCTGACCGTCGAGCAGCTGGCCCTTAGAGTTCGCTCCCTCACGGGAGCGCGGATTGAAACTTGCAGCGGCAATGCATCAGGATTTCGCCAGTTGTTCGCTCCCTCACGGGAGCGCGGATTGAAACCTCCGGGGCGAGGAGAACGAACGTCGCGAGGCCCGTTCGCTCCCTCACGGGAGCGCGGATTGAAACAGGAACGCAAGAAAAAGGTGCCGGCCGGGACGGTGGTTCGCTCCCTCACGGGAGCGCGGATTGAAACGCACCTAGTGGCGATCGGAACGGAGAAGCGGGAGGTTCGCTCCCTCACGGGAGCGCGGATTGAAACATCTTCCACATCGACGACGGCGACGATCCGTACAACGTTCGCTCCCTCACGGGAGCGCGGATTGAAACTGACACGGAAATACAACGAAGAAATCTGCATCGGTGTTCGCTCCCTCACGGGAGCGCGGATTGAAACGGACACGGTGATCGTCTACACCGAGCTCGGGCCCATCGTTCGCTCCCTCACGGGAGCGCGGATTGAAACATGCCGTGGAGCAGTTCGAGGCGCTGCAGAAGCTGGTTCGCTCCCTCACGGGAGCGCGGATTGAAACTCGTAATTGTCGACCGTCCGACAGGCACGTCGAGTTCGCTCCCTCACGGGAGCGCGGATTGAAACATGGAAGTGCTGAGCCTTCGCAGGCAGATCCAGCTCGTTCGCTCCCTCACGGGAGCGCGGATTGAAACCTGCAGCCTCTTGCGTCGTCTATCCGAGAGTGTGTTCGCTCCCTCACGGGAGCGCGGATTGAAACGCTATGTCTCCGCTTGTTCCTGAGCAATACCAGGTTCGCTCCCTCACGGGAGCGCGGATTGAAACCTCAACGCAACGCGACCGTCTGGCTAGCCGCCCGTTCGCTCCCTCACGGGAGCGCGGATTGAAACCGCGACTGATGCTCATGTATCGCGCGGCTTCCTGTTCGCTCCCTCACGGGAGCGCGGATTGAAACAATCTCGACGACGCGACATGGGCCGTCGGAATCAGGTTCGCTCCCTCACGGGAGCGCGGATTGAAACCTCGTGCAGAAGCGTTCGACGGAGCCGATCGTAAGTTCGCTCCCTCACGGGAGCGCGGATTGAAACCTGACGGCGCAAGGATGGTCCGCCGCAAGCTGACGGTTCGCTCCCTCACGGGAGCGCGGATTGAAACAACCAGACGGGGCGGTTCCGGCCAATCCGATACCGGTTCGCTCCCTCACGGGAGCGCGGATTGAAACGTCAGTGAGCCACCGATTGCTGATTGCCTGGCCAGTTCGCTCCCTCACGGGAGCGCGGATTGAAACATGTCATGAGCGGAACGGCAATGGTGGACCTCGCGTTCGCTCCCTCACGGGAGCGCGGATTGAAACACGTCCGAAATACCGCTGCAACTGCCACGCGATGTTCGCTCCCTCACGGGAGCGCGGATTGAAACTCAGCCATGAACCTCTTCGGCAAGAACGTCCAGCGTTCGCTCCCTCACGGGAGCGCGGATTGAAACCGAAGGTGAGCGTGAGCCCGTGAACGAAGTCCCGTTCGCTCCCTCACGGGAGCGCGGATTGAAACCTTAGTCAGGGCTGCAATCAACGCTGCTTCCCGGTTCGCTCCCTCACGGGAGCGCGGATTGAAACCGCCTCGGAACAGCGTGCCATTCGCGCCAGTTGGGCGTTCGCTCCCTCACGGGAGCGCGGATTGAAACAACCAGACGGGGCGGTTCCGGCCAATCCGATACCGGGTTCGCTCCCTCACGGGAGCGCGGATTGAAACCCACCCGCCGTACGACCGCACCACCACGTTGATGTTCGCTCCCTCACGGGAGCGCGGATTGAAACCCATACACCTCACCCTCCATAAAGCCGGTTCTTGTGTTCGCTCCCTCACGGGAGCGCGGATTGAAACAGACCGAGCGTCGTCACCATGGCCGGATCCAAGCCGTTCGCTCCCTCACGGGAGCGCGGATTGAAACCCATACACCTCACCCTCCATAAAGCCGGTTCTTGGTTCGCTCCCTCACGGGAGCGCGGATTGAAACCGCACCTGCTCGGCGGCATCCATGACCTGCTGCTGTTCGCTCCCTCACGGGAGCGCGGATTGAAACGGAAGATGCGGGGCCGGCCGCTGAGTGGATGGGAGGTTCGCTCCCTCACGGGAGCGCGGATTGAAACCGGGCTTCGGTTGCCGCAGCGATAAGAGGTTCGGCGGTTCGCTCCCTCACGGGAGCGCGGATTGAAACCAGTGCGGAGCGTAGGATACGCCCCGACTCTACGTTCGCTCCCTCACGGGAGCGCGGATTGAAACGCATCGCATCCCGTGCGATGCGATTGAATAGACTGTTCGCTCCCTCACGGGAGCGCGGATTGAAACTTACCCTAGTGTCGATCCGCTGTTGTCGTTTTGAGTTCGCTCCCTCACGGGAGCGCGGATTGAAACACGATTGGACCATTCCAAGATTGAGACTCGCATCGTTCGCTCCCTCACGGGAGCGCGGATTGAAACCCGGTGACGGTCGCGGCCGACGAACCGGCGTTTGGGTTCGCTCCCTCACGGGAGCGCGGATTGAAACAGCCCGTCCGTCACCGACTCCACCAGTGAAAGGAACGTTCGCTCCCTCACGGGAGCGCGGATTGAAACTGGACGCATGGGGTCCGAATCGCCGGGGACACACGGTTCGCTCCCTCACGGGAGCGCGGATTGAAACCAAGCGCTGGTCGCCGCTGTGAACGAGAAGGGGGGTTCGCTCCCTCACGGGAGCGCGGATTGAAACTTGTGAACTGCGGTATTGCAACAGAGGGGTATGACGTTCGCTCCCTCACGGGAGCGCGGATTGAAACAACGAGAATGGTGCGGGAGGTTACGCACTGGCAAGGTTCGCTCCCTCACGGGAGCGCGGATTGAAACAGCTTCCGCTCGCGCTCCGTCACATCGGCGCTGTGTTCGCTCCCTCACGGGAGCGCGGATTGAAACGACTTCAATGGTACGACGATCCGCGTCACGCAGCGTTCGCTCCCTCACGGGAGCGCGGATTGAAACAAGAAGGATTGCGATTCCGTGGACATGATCGGCATGGTTCGCTCCCTCACGGGAGCGCGGATTGAAACTGCACCGAACGATAACGGAGAGTTCGATGGACGGTTCGCTCCCTCACGGGAGCGCGGATTGAAACAAACACGCGACGTTATCGGGACGCCGCGAGAAAATTCGTTCGCTCCCTCACGGGAGCGCGGATTGAAACAAACTGCCGTGCGTGCAACGCCTCATCCATGAGGTTCGCTCCCTCACGGGAGCGCGGATTGAAACGCCGTAGAGCAGTGAGACCATCAGGCCCGGGGGAAGTTCGCTCCCTCACGGGAGCGCGGATTGAAACCGTCCCGTTGGCTGGGAGGATCAGGACGACGCTCTGGTTCGCTCCCTCACGGGAGCGCGGATTGAAACTCACGGCCGGGCACTGCGACTGCGAAGACGGAGTGTTCGCTCCCTCACGGGAGCGCGGATTGAAACATCACCCACTCCAGCAAATCCGCCTTACCCGCATGTTCGCTCCCTCACGGGAGCGCGGATTGAAACCTGGTTATCTCTGGGCGTGTTTGACGAGGATGGAGCGTTCGCTCCCTCACGGGAGCGCGGATTGAAACTGCCCGGCCGCCGGGGACACCGAGACGCCCACCGGTTCGCTCCCTCACGGGAGCGCGGATTGAAACCCCCGGTACTTGTCAAACATGGTGCGAATGAACTGTTCGCTCCCTCACGGGAGCGCGGATTGAAACTGCCTCTGGAGTCGCAGGGAGTCAAGACCAACCAGTTCGCTCCCTCACGGGAGCGCGGATTGAAACCTCAACAAGACGAAGTATGAAACGCCGAGCAAGGGTTCGCTCCCTCACGGGAGCGCGGATTGAAACGCTGCCGTCTGACTAGCGTCCGTCAATACGGGTTGTTCGCTCCCTCACGGGAGCGCGGATTGAAACAATGAAAGCGAGGCTGCTTATGGACCTACGATACTGTTCGCTCCCTCACGGGAGCGCGGATTGAAACATCGGGACGCCCAAGGGGTTCAACTGGCTGTATGGTTCGCTCCCTCACGGGAGCGCGGATTGAAACGGCGGATCAATCGTCGCCTCGCACGCCTCGCGCACGTTCGCTCCCTCACGGGAGCGCGGATTGAAACCGCTCGGCTTCTATGGTCGCCCCCCGCAGTCGCCAGGTTCGCTCCCTCACGGGAGCGCGGATTGAAACTGCAGCCGGCCCGTGATCAGCCGCCCGCTGAGGACGTTCGCTCCCTCACGGGAGCGCGGATTGAAACAGTGGTTGGTCGCTGTAGGACTGCGGAAACGTCGCGTTCGCTCCCTCACGGGAGCGCGGATTGAAACACGCTCCGCGACTTCGACGCGCCCAAGACACTTGTTCGCTCCCTCACGGGAGCGCGGATTGAAACAGCCCTGGCTGCTGAGCGAGTTCGCGGACCGTGTGGTTCGCTCCCTCACGGGAGCGCGGATTGAAACCGGCAGCTTCAGTGCGTTCCGCAGCTTCCGGAAGGTTCGCTCCCTCACGGGAGCGCGGATTGAAACACAAGCGGAGTGGCACCTACCGCGAGGACCGCCGTTCGCTCCCTCACGGGAGCGCGGATTGAAACACGTCGACGCCTGAGTACAACTGGCTCCGCGAGGTTCGCTCCCTCACGGGAGCGCGGATTGAAACAACGGCGTCTGGAATCTCACGCCAGACGCAGCGCCGTGGTTCGCTCCCTCACGGGAGCGCGGATTGAAACACCGGGTCGGTGACCGTGAGCGCGATCCGCCTGCCGTTCGCTCCCTCACGGGAGCGCGGATTGAAACACGTCCGACTTGTCGTTCTTTTTCTGACGATCGCGTTCGCTCCCTCACGGGAGCGCGGATTGAAACATCCATTCCAACGGAGGGCCTCGTCATCGACCTGGGGTTCGCTCCCTCACGGGAGCGCGGATTGAAACCATCGTTGCCGCTGACGACGCCGCTGAAACCGCGTTCGCTCCCTCACGGGAGCGCGGATTGAAACCCAAGTGGATGTGGGCGCTCGGGGTGCTGATCGTGGTTCGCTCCCTCACGGGAGCGCGGATTGAAACAACTCCATCAGCTGCCCGACGGTCCCGGCCACGCTGTTCGCTCCCTCACGGGAGCGCGGATTGAAACAAGCCGAAGGCGTCGGTGGGTGACGGCCTGATGGTTCGCTCCCTCACGGGAGCGCGGATTGAAACAGAATCTCGTAGTGAATCTGCTCGGCAACGCGAGGTTCGCTCCCTCACGGGAGCGCGGATTGAAACACCCAGCCTTCGATTGTCGTCCCGTCGACCGCAAGTTCGCTCCCTCACGGGAGCGCGGATTGAAACATGAAGACGATCATCAAAGCTGATGCCCGGCCTGGTTCGCTCCCTCACGGGAGCGCGGATTGAAACACAAGCGGAACGGCACCTACCGCGAGGACCGCCATGTTCGCTCCCTCACGGGAGCGCGGATTGAAACCTCCGCTACGTCTGCAACCGGAGAACCGCCTCCCGTTCGCTCCCTCACGGGAGCGCGGATTGAAACATGGAGGCCACGGGCGCGTGAGCGGCCGGGGAACACGTTCGCTCCCTCACGGGAGCGCGGATTGAAACGCGCAGATCCGCAAGCTGCAGGACGAAATCTCCCTGGTTCGCTCCCTCACGGGAGCGCGGATTGAAACGCATACTGGCGAGCACGGGGCGTCGTGGACTCCCGTTCGCTCCCTCACGGGAGCGCGGATTGAAACCGCGCGCAATAGGGGCGATCACTGCAGACTGCGGAGTTCGCTCCCTCACGGGAGCGCGGATTGAAACTGATGGTCTTCGCGAGGTACTGCGAATGCGTCGCGGTTCGCTCCCTCACGGGAGCGCGGATTGAAACCTCTCAACCCCGACAATCCACACCTGACCCTCGTCGTTCGCTCCCTCACGGGAGCGCGGATTGAAACAGATTTCTTGACCGTGCGCGACTCGCCATTCGTGCAGTTCGCTCCCTCACGGGAGCGCGGATTGAAACTGACCGGCGCGGGGCAGATGCGGTCGAACACGTGTTCGCTCCCTCACGGGAGCGCGGATTGAAACTGCAGCAGCAGCTCGATGAACAGAAGCGGCAGGGCGCGTTCGCTCCCTCACGGGAGCGCGGATTGAAACATCGACCCGGAGTCGACGCGATCAGCGGAGGCTCGTTCGCTCCCTCACGGGAGCGCGGATTGAAACACCTGGAGCAGCGGCAGCACGTGGAACGGATCGTGTTCGCTCCCTCACGGGAGCGCGGATTGAAACAGACCTGCTGCCGACACAGCAAGGGCCAGCAGTTCGTTCGCTCCCTCACGGGAGCGCGGATTGAAACATGCGCCCCTCGTCCAGCTCCGCAAGGTTGGTGGTTCGCTCCCTCACGGGAGCGCGGATTGAAACGACTTCTGCAAGAGCGCAGGCAGCGTCCTGGACCAGGGTTCGCTCCCTCACGGGAGCGCGGATTGAAACTCGAAGCGTCCTGCCAGCCGGCAGAAGCGCCCCCGGCGTGTTCGCTCCCTCACGGGAGCGCGGATTGAAACCTTATCGTCGCTATTAATGGAGAAAAAATGGTTAATGTTCGCTCCCTCACGGGAGCGCGGATTGAAACTCAGACGGGAAAGGCAGCATCGTGAACAGCATGGTTCGCTCCCTCACGGGAGCGCGGATTGAAACAGGCTGTGGCAGTTTGCCCATTAGTGGGCGGCGGGTTCGCTCCCTCACGGGAGCGCGGATTGAAACCATAACGAACACGCACAGATCACCGGCCGCTACGTCGTTCGCTCCCTCACGGGAGCGCGGATTGAAACTGATCCAGCATCGACGTGTCGAGATAGTACCGGCTCGTTCGCTCCCTCACGGGAGCGCGGATTGAAACATCCGCCTTGAAGCGGGCGAGTTCGGGTTCATGGTTCGCTCCCTCACGGGAGCGCGGATTGAAACCTCGGCACGTCCGACAGTCCATCGAATGCGTCGACGTTCGCTCCCTCACGGGAGCGCGGATTGAAACAGGTCCGCGATTGCGTGGGGGCGTGTGTACGGCGTTCGCTCCCTCACGGGAGCGCGGATTGAAACCAACGTAGGCCACGCTCTCACCGAGCGGGCGATTTGTTCGCTCCCTCACGGGAGCGCGGATTGAAACTGACGCCGAAGAAGGGCAGCACAAAGAGCCCCTTCGGTTCGCTCCCTCACGGGAGCGCGGATTGAAACCGCTGTCGGAACTGATTTCCAGCAATTTCAAAATTCGTTCGCTCCCTCACGGGAGCGCGGATTGAAACAACATTCCCCGGCAGCGTGAGGCAGACCAATGGCGTTCGCTCCCTCACGGGAGCGCGGATTGAAACAAGAACTATCCGGAGTGCGAGGTGCTGGAGGTCGCGTTCGCTCCCTCACGGGAGCGCGGATTGAAACATGCCGCGAGTCTCTTCGCGCCTGACGCTGGAGATGTTCGCTCCCTCACGGGAGCGCGGATTGAAACACGACAGGGCGGAGCGCCGTGCACAGGTGCTCGCGTTCGCTCCCTCACGGGAGCGCGGATTGAAACCCAACGTCGCCTACGTGCAGTCGATCGACGGCCCGGTTCGCTCCCTCACGGGAGCGCGGATTGAAACCGGTGAGCGTTTCCGCCGGCGTGGCGACGATCGGTTCGCTCCCTCACGGGAGCGCGGATTGAAACTGCACGCGATGCAGCCTGCCATTACCGACACGTTTGTTCGCTCCCTCACGGGAGCGCGGATTGAAACGCGATCGTGTGGCCGCCAACTCCAACCAGGCGACGTTCGCTCCCTCACGGGAGCGCGGATTGAAACTACTCGGCCCCGATCCGCGAAATGCAGCGGATGGTTCGCTCCCTCACGGGAGCGCGGATTGAAACACGCACATCGTTGTCATGAAGGCCAGCACGAACAGTTCGCTCCCTCACGGGAGCGCGGATTGAAACAGTCACCCAGCCGCACCGGCGATTCCTGGGGCATGTTCGCTCCCTCACGGGAGCGCGGATTGAAACCAGATCGCTTTCCCCGGCCGAGTCGGCTGCCGCGGTTCGCTCCCTCACGGGAGCGCGGATTGAAACTGGATGCCGGACCGTCGGCAGCGGGTACCGGACCGTTCGCTCCCTCACGGGAGCGCGGATTGAAACACGATCCTGCAGGATGCTGCCTCGCGTGTTCCGTGGTTCGCTCCCTCACGGGAGCGCGGATTGAAACGCAGGGCCAGCTTCAGCACTGCGACGACCAGAGTGTTCGCTCCCTCACGGGAGCGCGGATTGAAACAGGATTCTTGATCGGCTCGACCCGCACCCAGACCAAGTTCGCTCCCTCACGGGAGCGCGGATTGAAACAGGGCAGGCCGATTGACGTTCAGGCGTGGCTGCGGTTCGCTCCCTCACGGGAGCGCGGATTGAAACTTCGCCCAGGTCGCGGCTGTGCACTGCCTTGACCCGTTCGCTCCCTCACGGGAGCGCGGATTGAAACGCAGCAGCAGCTCGATGAACAGAAGCGGCAGGGCGTTCGCTCCCTCACGGGAGCGCGGATTGAAACTTCGGCGTATTTCAGCAGGGCACACGCGGCCTCCAGGTTCGCTCCCTCACGGGAGCGCGGATTGAAACCCGTCGGCAAAGAGGTCGGCGGTCGATGGGTCGTGTTCGCTCCCTCACGGGAGCGCGGATTGAAACAGGGTCGGGACGCAGCGCCCGGCGGCGGGAATGTCGGTTCGCTCCCTCACGGGAGCGCGGATTGAAACCCCCTCCTGCCCGAGCGCTCGCGGAATGAGTCCGGTTCGCTCCCTCACGGGAGCGCGGATTGAAACATGGGCGGCGGTCTCTGGCGTGCAGCAGCGACCGTTCGCTCCCTCACGGGAGCGCGGATTGAAACGTGCTCACAGCGTTGCCCCTCCAGAATAGACCGCGTTCGCTCCCTCACGGGAGCGCGGATTGAAACCCGGCTGAGCAATCAGAACGACACGACGTATTACGTTCGCTCCCTCACGGGAGCGCGGATTGAAACCTCGCGGGCGACATTGGTATTGAATGCAAGGTCGGTTCGCTCCCTCACGGGAGCGCGGATTGAAACATGCTGCGATGGCAGAGACGGCGTCGGTGATGAAGGGTTCGCTCCCTCACGGGAGCGCGGATTGAAACTTGCCAGACTGCCCGAACTTCGCGGGAAGAACCTTGTTCGCTCCCTCACGGGAGCGCGGATTGAAACATCGCAGCGGGGGCTGTAGGCGCTAGGCCGTGGTTCGCTCCCTCACGGGAGCGCGGATTGAAACTTACCGCCTTTAAAAATCCTGACATTTTGATGGTGTTCGCTCCCTCACAGGAGCGCGGATTGAAACACCGGGGAGCCGATTCCGCCGCCGCCAATCGCCTGTTCGCTCCCTCATGGGAGCGCGGATTGAAACATCGACTGGCGCCAGCTGCCGACGATGACTGACGCGTTCGCTCCCTCACGGGAGCGCGGATTGAAACTGATCGTCGGTGCCAATTAACACGGCGTACGCGACGTTCGCTCCCTCACGGGAGCGCGGATTGAAACACGATCGCCGGCGTAGAGAAGGCGTCGATTCGCGTTCGCTCCCTCACGGGAGCGCGGATTGAAACCCGCCGCGGCTCACGCGTTCGTCGGGGAGCATCGCTGTTCGCTCCCTCACGGGAGCGCGGATTGAAACTGGATTGGGATGTCCTGAGTGAGTGTGCGGGATACGTTCGCTCCCTCACGGGAGCGCGGATTGAAACCTGCAGCCTTCGCGCGTTGTTCGCGAACCTCCCCGTTCGCTCCCTCACGGGAGCGCGGATTGAAACCAACGATGGCGCCGCGCCAGTCTCGCGCCGGCCAGCTCGTTCGCTCCCTCACGGGAGCGCGGATTGAAACCTGAGTACGTCGGAACGGACTGTCAGTCGGTGGGGTTCGCTCCCTCACGGGAGCGCGGATTGAAACGAACGTCGGATCGAACAGAGCGAAGCGGAAACGTGGTTCGCTCCCTCACGGGAGCGCGGATTGAAACACGGACGTGTGCTGCAGGGAAGTCTGAGGGGGTCACGTTCGCTCCCTCACGGGAGCGCGGATTGAAACATCGAGGCCTATGCGACCTGCGCCCGTACTGGCTTGTTCGCTCCCTCACGGGAGCGCGGATTGAAACCTCGTCCTCCAAGGCATGCCGGCGAACCGGCGAACTCGTTCGCTCCCTCACGGGAGCGCGGATTGAAACTCCGGCACTGAAGGGAAAGACGATTGGGGATGCGGTTCGCTCCCTCACGGGAGCGCGGATTGAAACGACAGCTTCGGAGTCATCGACCAGGCCGGCTTTAGTTCGCTCCCTCACGGGAGCGCGGATTGAAACAAATCCTGTCCTGGGCACTGAGTGACGGTCATAACGTTCGCTCCCTCACGGGAGCGCGGATTGAAACAGCCGCGAGCATGGCCGCGCCGCCGAGCTGGCCCGTTCGCTCCCTCACGGGAGCGCGGATTGAAACCAAAGGATCCGCAGCAGATGGCTCAGCGGCTGAGTTCGCTCCCTCACGGGAGCGCGGATTGAAACTTCAACACCATCAACAACCGCATGCCATCGCGAGGTTCGCTCCCTCACGGGAGCGCGGATTGAAACATCATCACTTCGGTATTGCATAGCTGAATTATACCGTTCGCTCCCTCACGGGAGCGCGGATTGAAACCAGGATGACGGACAGGGCCTTCGTGTGCAGCACGCGTTCGCTCCCTCACGGGAGCGCGGATTGAAACGCGATCGACTGGCGAGCCCTGCTCCGACTGCAAGGTTCGCTCCCTCACGGGAGCGCGGATTGAAACATCACCACATCGCCGGCGAACCCGCGCCAGCACTTCGGTTCGCACCCTCACGGGAGCGCGGATTGAAACCTGACGGAATCCGGCGCCCGCGTGTTTACGATCTCCGTTCGCTCCCTCACGGGAGCGCGGATTGAAACTGGACGAGTGCGATGCGCTCGACTCACAGATCCTGTTCGCTCCCTCACGGGAGCGCGGATTGAAACCCATCGACGAGGTCTCCCTGCACCTCGATGGCTTTCCGTTCGCTCCCTCACGGGAGCGCGGATTGAAACATAAAAACAAACGCATCGCCCCAATCCCGTGAGAGTTCGCTCCCTCACGGGAGCGCGGATTGAAACGGATGCGGGAGCGGGATAAACCTAGTCCCGCGGCCGTTCGCTCCCTCACGGGAGCGCGGATTGAAACGGCGTCGTCCGGTCGAGCGGCTTCCGCGTCAGCCGGTTCGCTCCCTCACGGGAGCGCGGATTGAAACGCTCCAGACCGCCCACCGAATCCGCGAACCTGTCGTTCGCTCCCTCACGGGAGCGCGGATTGAAACTCGGCGTTGACCGATGCTGAACTGGTGGAGCTGCGGTTCGCTCCCTCACGGGAGCGCGGATTGAAACAATCAATCGCTGGCGGACTTCGGCGCGGGGTCGCGTTCGCTCCCTCACGGGAGCGCGGATTGAAACTTGCTCAGCTGCTCGCCTTGGTTGCGCCGGCCAGGTTCGCTCCCTCACGGGAGCGCGGATTGAAACTCGATTCCAACCGGCAACCGATCCCGCTCACCGGGTTCGCTCCCTCACGGGAGCGCGGATTGAAACACTTCGTGTAGCTCCACCTCCCCGTTCGCGAGCGTTCGCTCCCTCACGGGAGCGCGGATTGAAACATGAATAACCGGGGAGTGCTGGGGCTATCGGAAAGCGGTTCGCTCCCTCACGGGAGCGCGGATTGAAACCACAAGGTCCAGTGGGGGCCGAACGGAACGCGGGGTTCGCTCCCTCACGGGAGCGCGGATTGAAACAGCCGCAACGGATCGTCCATATCGGCGACGTGGTGTTCGCTCCCTCACGGGAGCGCGGATTGAAACAGTTCACGCGGGCGCTGAATCAGAAAGTGAAGTGTTCGCTCCCTCACGGGAGCGCGGATTGAAACGCCTGGCTGACCGTAGGGACAAACTGCCGGATTGCGTTCGCTCCCTCACGGGAGCGCGGATTGAAACGTTTGTCGTGTGGGACGAGGTGCAGGGATTCCGGTTCGCTCCCTCACGGGAGCGCGGATTGAAACCGGTACCAGGGGCCGGACGCCCGCGGGCCGCTGGGCCGTTCGCTCCCTCACGGGAGCGCGGATTGAAACGCCTTGCTGATTCCGACGGCCCAAGTCGCGTCGTCGGTTCGCTCCCTCACGGGAGCGCGGATTGAAACGCGGTCGAAGACGATCGCGTCTTTCGCGTCATCACGTTCGCTCCCTCACGGGAGCGCGGATAAAAACACCAGCCGATCGTCGAAATCAGTTGACTGAAAGTATTCGCTCTCTCCCTGACCTGAACAACAAGAGACGAACCGACTTCACTGCGACATCGAAAGCGACCTCTGAAGACCGTCAAGTCGTGGCCTGTCGATTTCGGATGTGGTAGCATCTTTGTCGTTCGGAGAAACGGAGTCTGGCTCTGCGGGGACACAACCAGACGAGGGATACCTCGATCGACGGTGTAAGCCGATCAGACAGACTCGGCAGTTCAATGCTGAGGCTGTTGTCCTTTTCACGAATGGCATCGTCCGGAATGCGCACCTGAGAGAAATCCCGGGGGGCCCGGGGACAGCGCCTCTGGCAATCGTCTCTGAGATCCCAGGTTGCGAATGCTAAAGAAAACCAAGGCCGGCTCAAGGGCCGGCCTTGACTCGTGATCATCAATCTGAATTCGCATTTGCTGAGGATTCTGAATAATCCGGTGGCGTATCACATTGTGAACTCGAATTGATCGATCCTGGCTGTCGAACCCACCAGCGTGTCAGGAGATCAGCCAGACAATCGGCGAACTCATGGAGTGGATGACGCTCACGGTCTCTGGCAGGGCGGCGAAGCTTCTCACCTTTCAGATCGTTCAAAGGCATCCGGCTTCCTGTTTCTGGGGCATAGCAGTCAACGAAAACAAAGAAGGCGTGCCACAATGGCACGCCTTCTGGAAACGATTGAGATTGGAACTCCGTTACTTCTGCTCTCTGGCATACCTGGCGCAATACCGTGCAACCGTCTGATGGCTACAGTCGGCACGTCGCACAATTTCTACTGCTGTCATGTCACTGTCCCAGAGTTCGCGAATGACATCGAGAGTCCGCTTGGGGAATTGCGCCGCTCGCTTTAATGGCTTCGCTACTTCCATTCCCGACTGAACGGCCTGTTGGCGACCAAACTGATACGCGCGCTCCACAACACTGCGACTCGTCCCCAGGCTCTTCGCAATGTTCTGGAAAGATTGCTCTTCCACATCGCGCAATCGCTGAACTTCATTCGCAATCTCCTTGTACGAAATAATGCTGCGACGCGGCTGGCACTGACGTTGCGGACGTTGAGATCGCGGGATTGGCACGGTTCCCTGGAAGTGAAAATTGAGGGCGTCCGTGACCACCAGGACCGACTTCCCGACGCGTTGGGCAAGGACCGTCTCCAGTTCCCGGTTGTCCTCAAGAAGCAATGCATGCACCTGTCCAATTCTGGCGTTCAGACGTGCCCTCACGGGGACATCGTTCGCCTCTCCGATGGCATTCAACAGGTTGTCAATTTCGGCCTGTCGTTTGTCGCGCCGCCGCCCAATCACCTCGGGATCCGAGGCCTCGCGACGAGCCGCCTCCGTCAGCCGCTCATTCGCGAGCCGCACAAGAAACTCGACCATGCCGTCACCCAGCAGATGGACCTTAATGAATTCAAGCAGGCACTGTTCAACAAGCCTCACGCTTTTCGATGTTCGTAGCTGGCATCCGTGCGAGTGGGTCTGCCCATTCACCGAGGCGCACTGCGCATGCTGGCCGGATCGTGATCGAGTAACGGCACAATCGCAGCAAGAGCAGAATCGTTGGCCGTCAAACGGGGACTTTGAATTGCGTTCTGTCCTGGACCATTTCCGGCCCGTGAGCTTGCTTGCTCGACGCAACTCTGCGAGCCGCCGCTGAGTCTGCTTCGGGACGAGAATGCAGTCTTTGCGATAGAAGATCACCCACCTTGACCGAGGATTGGAGATCCGCGCCCACATTCCGGACTTCGGATCACGGAGATCGCGATACCGATGCCTGATCAAGATGCCGATGTCCGCGGAGTTTTCAAGGATCTGCTTCACAACATTGGCTTTCCAACTGGTCCGGCCATCTGCATGCTTTTCGTTCAAATGCCGCGCAATTCGGGCGAGCGACCATTTTCGCTCAACGAACAGGTCAAAGATGAGCAGGACGATGTCCTCGGACATCGGGTCGATGACCCACTCGAAGATCGGTACGCCGTTTCTCTTCGTCCGGAGATTGCCGTTGGCATCGACGGCCTGCCGTCTGGTGAATCCGATCGGCGGGTGCCCCAACGATGTGCCTCGTCGCAGAGCCCCCAGCCGGCCACGACGAATCGCCTGAACTCGCTGAGTCTTCTCCTGGCGACTCGCGTAGCTGCCGTTCGCTATCCGCTCCTCGGCGTCTTCGCTCGATGAGTCGAAGCCGTCGAGTGCGCCGATCATGACCTTCTGATTCGCACGGCTGAGGAAGTAAAGATTCTGCCATTCCCGTTCATCACGCGAGGCTCGAGAGAACTCGGAGATGTACAAGTGCTCGACCGCTGGGCAGGAGCATTGCATGACATGCCGCACCCCGTCATATCCTGGGGGGTCGTCCGACAGCCCACTCATGGAAAAATCAGCGAAGACCAGTTCGAAGGGGACGAAGTATCCATCGCGTGCAGCTCGCCTGAGACGCTCGACGACCTGGTCTTCGACGGAGGTGTCTTTACTTTGGTCGCGAGGAGAACCTCGCATAGATCATCCCCAATTTCCGCAGCCCGAACGAAGCGAGCTTGACTGCGAGCGCGTTCGTGTCGGCCTGACCAGTCCGGTGCCGCTGCTCGTACTCCGTGGCGACCTGAGTTACCAACTCCGGCGTGATCTCCGGAAGTACATCCGTGCCCACCAGCCGTCGCCACTGTGAGTCAACCGTGTCCCGGTAAGCTCGATAGAGAGCTTCGATGACCTGCCGCTCGGGGAGTCCGCGCTCATTTGGCGGTCTCTTCCGCTTGCGTTTGCTCCGTTCGAGTAGAGGCCGGCTGTCGTTCTCAATTGCGACAGGCTCATGCCGGATGAACGTAACCTCACTAACTCGACGCCCTTGGTTGAGAGAATCGTGAACCATCGCTGCACCACTTCTGATCAGCGAGGCACCGAATTGCAGCGTGGCACACTGTGCCAGGAACCACGACCGCAGAAGGGTAGCTGTGTCCATTGGTGTCCACCGTTGTCCAAACCCAAGCTTCTGCTGCACAACGACTTGTCGATGCAAGCTGTTGTGCGGCGTGGACTTCTGCAATGCGCAGAAAAGAAGCCCGGCCATTTCTGGCCGGGCTTTTTCATGACTCGACTGCGTCTCCAGAACCGCGTTATTCCGCGGAACCGTTTCCGTAGCGGCGCGGGGCGGCCGGGCCGGTGGGCTGTGTGCCGCCTGATCCACCGCCCACGTGGCGTTTCTTCTTCATGAAGGGCGCCTTTCGCTTCGGGCCGGGGCCCTGGGCGGCGTGCGAGCCTTCCCGCGATTCCGTCCGCGGACTGGCGGGCGGCAGGACCGCGGCGGCGTCATCCCGGCGGGGGCGCTTGTCCTTGCCGGGGGCCTGACGCTGGCCTTCAAACCGCTTGGGCGGAAACTTTCCGCCGGGGCGGCGTTCGCCACCTCCCGAACGGCGTTCGCCATAAGCCGGACGACCTTCGCCGTCGCGACGGGGACGCTCGCCATAGGCCGGGCGGCCTTCCTGATAACGGCCGCGGGGACGATCGCCGACAGGACGGCGCTCGAAGCGGCGTTCCGACTGCTGCGGAGCTGCATCGGCGGCGCCCTGTTCGCCGGCGACGCCTTCAGCACGTTCCCGGCGGGCGAAGTTCGGACGGTCTTCAAACCGCTTGCCCTGGGGGCGTTCGCCATACTTCGGGCGTTCGCCGTACCGGGGCCGATCGCCCCCTTCGCGGCGTTCGCCGTATTTCGGGCGATTTCCATAAGCCGGCCGGCCCCCTTGCGGACGACCGCCCGCCGGACGCCCTTCGCGGTTGCCATAAGAGCGGCCATTCCCCCGGCCATCGCTGCGGCGGTCGTTGTCGCGGCGGGCTTCGTAGCTGCGCTCACGGAACTCGCGACGCTCTTCCTGCGGCTCGCCAGCTTCTCCTTTGGGACGATCGTGCTGCGGCGGCGGGGCCTGTCGCGGCTTGGGCGACGTCTCCACCGGCGAGGGCGGGCTGCCGGGGATCGCGAGCGCCGAAGCGTTCTCGTTGATGTCGATCGACTGCACCGGAATCTTCTTCCGCAGCAGACGTTCGATCGCTCCCAGCAGGCTGCGCTGTTCGCGGTCGACGAAGGACATGGCGACGCCGAACGCGCCCGCCCGGCCGGTTCGGCCAATGCGGTGCACGTAGGTTTCCGGCTCCATCGGGAGGTCGTAGTTGATGACGTGCGACACGCCATCGACATCGAGGCCGCGGGCGGCGACGTCGGTCGCAACCAGAACCGTCACCCGATTGGCGCGGAACGCGCTCAGCGTGCGCTGGCGGGCGTTCTGAGTCTTGTTGCCGTGAATCGCATCGGCCGACAGACCGGCGCGGCACAGCCGCGTGGCGACCCGCTCGGCCGACTGCTTCGTCCGCGTGAACACCACCGCCCGCTCGACCGGCTGGCTGGTGAGGTAGTTGGCGAGAGCGGCCGGCTTGTTGCCGCGCTCGACATGGAACACGCTCTGGGTGACGAGATCGGTCGTGGCGGCCTTGGGGGCGATGCGCACTTCAGCCGGGTTCCGCAGCAGTTCCGACGCCAGCCGCTCGATGGCGGGGGGCATGGTGGCCGAGAATAGCAGGGTCTGCCGCTCGGCGGGGAGCTGGTCGATGATCCGGCGGATGTCGGGCATGAAGCCCATGTCGAGCATGCGGTCGGCTTCGTCGAGAACGAACATCTCGATCGATTCCAGTTGCAGGCAGCCCTGGTTGTGGAGGTCGAGCAGCCGGCCGGGCGTGGCGATGATGATGTCGACGCCGCGGCGCAGCATTTTGACCTGCGGGACCTGGCTGACGCCGCCGTAGACGGTGACATGCCGCATCCCGCTGCCAGCTCCGTACGTCTGGAAGCTATCGGCGATCTGCGTGGCGAGTTCGCGCGTGGGCGACAGCACCAGCACGCGCGGGCGGTAGTACCCGTTCTGGTTGTCGGGGATCGTGATCAGCCGATGGAGAATCGGCAGGGCGAAGGCAGCGGTTTTGCCGGTGCCGGTCTGCGCGGTTCCGATGAGGTCGCGGCCCGCCATGATGTGGGGGATCGCGCCTTCCTGGATGGGCGTGGGGGTCGTGTAGCCTTCGGCGGTGACTGCCTTGAGCACCGGTTCGACAAGGCCGAGTTCCTGAAACAGCATTCTCTTGTTCATCCTGAAGTTGCGGACGGACGGTCCGCGGAGTCTGCCACCGGCGAAGTCGCCGGTAATGGCAGTACGAATAGCCTGCACGGCTCTGTTGAGGCCGCGTGAACCGAACGTGGTCCTGGGGCGAAACTGTGGCGGCGACCAAGGGGGTCGACGCGAAATCAGTGACAGACGCCGCCTGGGAGAGATCGAACGCGATGCGAAGCATCGGCGTCGAGCAGCCCGGAGAACGGGAACAGTCCTGATTGAAGCCGGTCGAGGCAGTCAGATCACTGACTGTGCCGGCGTTTCCAGGACCGAAAGCGGAGAATACGAGCCGGCACCCTCACCACGCGGGTTCGGAGCACCAGTATTCACAACAGACGCCAAAGGGCCTGGCCGTTGTCCGAGGGCCATCGCGGCGCAAGGAGAACTGCGGGAAGAATAACAGGTCAGCGGAAAATGGGAATGGGAATCCTGTGGAAAAATCGAGCCGTCTTGAGACTCGTGCCGGTGAGTCGTATTGTGCACAGATGAGTTTGCCGATTCGGGAAGTCGATCCGAACATCCTGCGGTTGCCACCCAGTCGATCTACCGGGGCCGACCCTTGGAAGCTGCATCAGCAGATTCGACAGTTCGGCGAGACAAAAGATGGAATGCCGCCGATTTTTGTGTACGAAGATCCGGATGGCCTTCTGGAAATCGCCGATGGAGTCACCCGCGCGATCCGGATCGCCAGACTCGCCCCCGGCCAGTCAGTTCCGATTATGGTGATCGGACGTTATCGCCGCAGCCGGGCTGGTTCGCCAAGCATCAGGGACCGACGATGAATGAGACCGAACTGCGACCTGATGTGCTGGCCGCGTTTCAGGAACTCTCGGAAGTCATTCCGGAAATGCGGATCGGCCAGTTGATGGGGGCTGTCGGAGAACTCTGTGTCGACCTCCACGGGCGGGGCCTGTGGGACGCGTCTGATGCGGAATTGCTGGAGGCGGCCTGGCAATTCCGCCGGAACTACGAAGCGGTCGCGGCCTGCGCCCAGTAGCGGGACTTGCTCCCGTCACTCGCCGAATGCCTGTGACGCATTGACCGCGCGGTTTTTCCCGAGGGTTTTCAGTTCACACCCGCCAACGGTTCGAGACGCTCGCGAACGGCTCGATACCGAGGGCGCAAATTGCCGTAGATGTCCTCGATCACCTGAAACTTGTCATAGTGCGACAAGACGTGGTCCACCGCCTGGAGAACTGCGGGCCACGGCGGGCCTGCCGGCGGCGTCTCATCGAGTCGAAACTCGATCAGATTGAGAAAGCAATTCACCGCATCAGGCTGGGCAACGGATGCGTCACCCTTCAGGTAGTTCACTACGGCCTGGGCGTAGTAGGCGAAGGCACGATGCCCCATCCACATGAGGTCTTCAGTCACATTCATCACGTATCCGTCGCGGCAGCGATCCTCAATTTCGTCGCACGACTTCCCGAGGAAGCTCCGAACCGCAGACTGCTCATCCAGCGAATCGTAGACGTTGATGTCGGACTCTGTGGGGAGTGATTCTGCCCCTGGGCGATTGCTCATCGGGCTATGGCGCATGTTACCGAGTTGTAGCGACAGGACACGCGACGGTCCGCAAGCGAACCGGCTAAATGGGCCCTCCGCGAGACACCCTTCTGTGCTATGTGCTCCATCCCCTCTCTCTTCTCCGCGACCTCGGCGCCTCCGCGGTGAGCCCCTTTTCACCCAAGCAGCCCCTTGATCGGTCTCGCGGCCGGGTCGGCGATCGGGAACTCACGGCCTTCCAGGTCGAAGCTCGCTGATGAATCGACGCCTACGGCCGCGAGATAGGTGTGGAACAGTTCTGCGGCATCGCACTGGCCGTCGAGGACCTCGGTCCCCTTCTCGTTGGTTTTCCCGTAGGCCGCGCCCCGCGGAGTTTTGGCGCCGGCCATGACGACCGACCACGCCTTCGACCAGTGGTCGCGCCCGTAATAGAGGTTCACGTTGGGCGTCCGGCCGAACTCGGAAAGGACGACGATCAGCGTGCTCTCGAGCATGCCGCGCACGGCGAGGTCGTTCACCAGCGCCGCGAAGGGCCGGTCGAATTCGCCCACCTGTTCGAGGTGGAAATTGAAGTTCTCGTTATGGGTGTCGTAGTTCGAATGAGTGACCTGCACGAAAGTCACCCCTTTCTCAAGCAGCCGGCGGGCCAGCAGGCAATGCCGGCCGAGGTCGTGCTTGCCATAGCGTTCGACATCGCTCGCCGGCTCCTGCGAGACATCGAAGGTGTCCGCCTTCTGCATCAGTTTCAGAGCCTGCTCGTAACTGTTGGTGTAGGCGTCGGTGATGGCGGTGCGTCGTCGGGAGAGAAACCGCTCGTTCACCTTGCGGCGGAAGTCGTGGCGGGCCTGTTCGGATTCGTCGCTGATGCTGGCGGGCCGTTTGAGATGGCTGGGGGGATTGCCGTTCCCCAGGCTGATGCTCGCGTACTTCGGGCCGAGGTAGGCCGAATCGCTGCCACGAGACCCGCCCCCGCCCGGGGTGATGACCACATGCCCCGGCAGCGGATTGTCGTCGGGAGCAATCGCTTTGGCGACCACCGCCCCCAGTTGGGGATAGCTCTGGGCCGGCTGCTGGCGATGGCCGGTGAGAACGTAATACGCCCCCTTGCCATGATCGTCTTCCGCCGTGTTCACGCCGCGCACGAGGCACAGGTGATGCATCACCTTCGCGGTTTCGGGAAGCAGTTCGCTGACATGAATGCCCGGGACGGACGTGGGAATCGCGAGAAACGGTCCGCCCGTTTCCACGCCTGGCTTGGGGTCCCAGCTTTCAAGCTGGCTCAGCCCGCCGTGCATGTTGAACACAACGACGCGTTTCTGCTGGCTCGCCAGTTGTTCGGCCTGAGCCCGGCGGGCAAACACGCCGAGACCGCCCACAACAGCTCCCCCGGCCGCACCGAGAAATGTCCGGCGGGCGATGGCGTGTTCAGCCGACTGGCAGGCGTAGTTGCAGCGACGCATGGGAAAGTCCTTCAAAGGAAAAATGGCCGTCCGTGTGGTGTTCGGGAAAGTGTTCAGCCGTCGGGGTCGTCGATGAGTTCCTGGAGACGCGCTGCCAGGTCAGCTGGAAACTTCGATGTCCAGCTGGAGTCGATCAGTCCGACTTCCAGCATGTCCAAGACATGGACCTGATCTTTTCGACGGAACGATGTCAGTTTCATGCGCACAAGGGCTTCGAGCGACAACACCTCGAAGCAACTGTCCCGCACACGCTCACTCACATCGGGTGCTGACGACGTGTATTCCTGCCGAACCTTTTCGTTCGCGAAAATGACGTGAACGGCATCACGGAACTTTCCGTCGGGCCCGTCCAGAAACATGGTGACACCTGCGGCGTGGCGGTGAACGAAGCCCACTCCTTCAAGCGCAGTGATCGCCGCGGGGAGGTCGGCCCGATCCAGCAAGAGATCGACATCCGCCGTGTTTCGCACGGCGGCCTCATCAATCTTCGACACCCAGGCAGCCACAGCGTTTCCGCCGATCACCGCGTAAGGAATGCGAGATTTTTCCAGTGCTGCAGTCGCGCGCTGCAGTCGTTCTTTCACCTTCTCCACAGCCCCGATCATCCTTTCCCACGAAATCGGGCCGTACTCGGTGATCGCCATGTCGGTCCTCCTTTCGTGCTTCAGGAATGATAACGGCTCCCCCGGCGCAGCACTGACAGGCACCTGTCAGTGATTCATCCGGAACTCAACGCTCGCAATCAGGCTCCACACCAGCTCCTGCGCCGCGGCCGGTTTCTGGTCCGCGGGCCGGGTCGTCAGGTATTTTTCGACCTCCACCGTTTCATCCGCGCTCGGCGGACGGCAGAGCACGGTCTCATACAGAATGCGGGCCGCCTTTTTCGCATCCGGCTCATCCAGCATCCGCTTCGTCACGTTGTTCCCCTGCTGGCCCGACCACGCGATCATCGCGTCGGCATTCGCGGTGAACAGCGCCTGGTCGGCCGACGCGAAGAAGTCGTCCTGCGGCGCGCCTGCGGATGCGCCATACAGGTTCACGTACAGCGGGCGATGCGGCTTCAGCAGCTTGTCATGCACGCGCTGTTCGAGGTCCCGCTGCCGGGCGGCCAATTTGGCGGCGTCCTGTCTGTCGGCGTCCGTCATCGGCGCCGCCTTGTCGAGTTCCGCCACCTCGACCGCCTTGTAGTTTTCGTAGATGCCCGTCACCCGGAACACGCTCGCGCACAATTGCTCGGGCGTCAGGGGTTTCAGCGACGCGACGAGCCCCTCGTTCGACCAGCTCGCCGTCAGGGATGCCAGCGCCGCGTCAAACGCAGCCCGCGCTTCCTCGGCCTTGGCCGCCGATGCATCAGCCGCACGCCGCGCCGCCTGGGCCGCCTCCTCACGCCTGCCCCGCTCGGCGATCGCCGCCTCAAAATCACCCTGGGCCGCAACTCGCTTCTCCGCCGCCGTCCGTTCCGCCGCCATCGCGGCCGCAAGTGCTGCCTCATGCTCAGCGAATGCCGCGTCCAGTTCGGATTTCCGTTTCGACAATGTCTCCAGAGCAGTCATCAGCGCCGCGTCGTCAGGAAGTGTCGCGAGCGCCGAACGCGACGACTCAATCGCGGCCGCCAGCGCCACCGCAGACTCCCGCTCCTTCTCAAGCCGCGCCCGGGCATCAGTCACAGCAACAGCTGATGCGGCCACGTCACGAATCGCCTGCTGATAGGCGGCATCGACATTTGGCAGCGCGTTATTCATCTCGGCCATCTTGGCCTGCGACGCATCCGCCAGCGCCCGCGATTCCGCCAGCGACTTTTCAACTTCCGCCACCTGCGCCTGTTGCATCTTGGCTTCGACCAGCGCCTTCGCCGTCACCAGTTTCTGGTCGACCCGGTTCAGCGTGGTTTCGAGCGTCTCCATCTCCGTTCTGGCGATCGCCCAGGCATCATGCTGCGCACGGCAGGCATCCCGCAGCGGAGTCAGCTTCGCCACGGCGGCATCGATTTCCCTGCGCGACGCCGCCAGTTCCTCGGTGATCGGTGCGATCGCCGTCTCCTTCTCGGCGGCGGCCGCCTGCAGCGTTTCCACCTCCGCTTTCAGACTGGCCAGCCGCTCATTGAACTTCGCCGCAGCGACCGCCAGTTCGGCGTCCATCGGCAGCTTCTGGGTCACTTCCACGGCTTTCGACGCCGCTTCGCCCACGGTCGTGGCGATTCCCTCTTTCGCTGCAACCGCCGCCCGCGCGTCATTCAGGGCCTTGTTGGCCGCATCCAGCTTCTTGACGATTTCCTGCGATTTGGCCGCCGTCGCATCGCGTTCCGCCATGACGGGCAGCACCGCGGCCTGGGCCTCGTTCCAGGCCTTCAGGGCGACTTCTTCGGCATCGCGGGCGGCCTTCACTTTCGCGGTCAGGTCCGCCTGTTCCGACAGCAGCGCCGCCATGGCCGACACCGCCGATTCCGCCGCAGCGGAGACATCGGAGGGCCGGTCAATCGCCCGCTGGTAGACCTGCGTCAGCGTGATCTCCCGCAGGAACTTCGGAATCTCGAAGTTCATCGCGGCGAAGCGTTCTCCCAGAACTCGCAGCAGTTCGGGGTGCGTGGGCGGGTTCGAGGAATGACGCAGGTCCGGGGGCGAGACCAGACCGCGTCCAAGCATGTAGGCCCACAGGCGATTGGCGATGTTCTCGTTGAACATCCGGTTCTGACCGCCCGTCGCCAGTTCGGCAAAGCGCGCTCGTCGACTGTATTTGGGTGCAGGCGCTTTCGCGCCGGCGGCCAGCGGGTGGTATTCGTCGCCGGGATACACGACTGGCTCCGCGAGTTCCGGCTCACCGGGAAGCTGCGGAGCGACGACGTGCTTCACGCCTTTGATGAAGACCGATTCAAACGTCACATCGGAATGGGCCTTCTCGATGTAGTACGAGGTCGTCTTGCCACCATCCATCGTGTCGAGATTGGAACTCGCGCCGAAGAAGGCCAGCAGGCCGTGGTAATCGGTCTGCCGGTAATCGCTGATGAGCGGATGATCGTGGCACTGTGCACATTGCAGGTCGACGCCGAAGAAGATCCGTCCGACATCACGCGTCACCACATTCGGTTCGCCATCGCGATCGAGATAGAACCGCGCCATGGTGCGCGTGGCCGGGTCTTCGCTGCTGGCGGTCAACAACTCGCGGACGAGGATGTTGTAGGGTTTGTTGTCCTGCACCGATTTCAGCAGGTAGTTCATCCAGTCGTCGGCCGTCACCTGGCTGGCCGCGCGACGCTCCATCAGCATCACATCCAGAAAGATCGCCATGTTGCGGGCGAAATGCGGCGACGCCAACAGGCGGTCGACCGCGAGTTCACGCTTGTTCGAAGCCGGATCCGCGAGGAACGCTTCGAGTTCCTCGAACGTGGGCGGCATGCCGATGAGGTCGATCGAAACCCGCCTCAGGAATTCGCTGTCGCCCGCGAGGGGGGCCGGAACGCCGACGGAGCCGGCCGTGACGAGGCGGTCGATTTCGACATGCAGCGGTTCCCCCGCCTGAATCGAGACCGGGCCGACAAGGCAGACGAGAACAAACGGGACGATTCGAGAGGACCAAGGCGTCATGCTTTGGCAGCTCCTCGCTGGGTGAGGCAAAATGGAGGCAGGGATCCGGAAATCCACCCGATTTCCATCACGTTCCGGCCGAGCGCCGGTTCCATCAACGCATCACAATGAGTTGATACGTTATGTCAGCGCCGAAGGTCGGTCAATCAAAACCACCCATTCGGCACAGGTTTGTTAGCCTGTGCCATTCCACTTCTCTGGACGGAAAGGATCGTGATGCCCCCCGAATCGACCCCGCGCTTCGAGGTCCTCTACTGCGGCGACACCACCCTCGACACCGCGGCCGGTTATCTCGCAGGCCTGCTCGCCCACGCCGGCATCAAGTTTCAGTACGTCCCCAGCGATCGCGCTGTTGATGAAAAACTGCTCGCGAGCCCCTGGTCGCTCCTCATTCTCAGCGACTACCCCGCCCCCCGCCTGTCGAAAGAACTCCATGCGACTGTCGTTTCGCGAGTCGAAAAAGGGGCCGGCCTGTTGATGATCGGCGGGTGGGAATCGTTCCACGGCCTTGGCGGTGACTGGGACGGCACACCGATCGGCGACCTGCTTCCCGTTACCATCAGCAACACGGACGACCGCTGGAACTGCGACCGACCGCTCATCGTGAAACAGCGTGCCGGGCACGCGATCGTCGATGGCCTTCCCTGGGGAACGCGGCCACCGCTCGTCGGAGGGCTCAATCGCGTCCAGGCCAAACCGGGCGACAAGACCCTGCTGACGGCCGAGCAGTTCGAACTGGAATGGGAGGCTGACGCTCCGAAGCTGACGGCCTCGGCATCGTATCCGCTGCTGGTGGTCGGCCAGCGCGGACAGGGCCGGGTCGCGGCATTCGCGAGCGATGTCGCCCCCCACTGGGTCGGCCCGCTTGTCGACTGGGGAGACGCCCGCGTCTCCGCGAAGGCACCGGGCACTGAAGGCATTGAAGTCGGCGACCTCTACACCGAGTTCTTTACCCGCCTCGTCTCATGGACCGCCGGCCGGCCGTGAGTTTGATCCAACGAATCGCGGCCAAGTCACGACCGAGAGCGACCGATGCATGCGCTGTACTGTGGCGACACGACTGACGAATCGACCGCAAGTCGATACCTCTCAGGGCTGCTGCACCGCGGCGGTTTCCAATATGCCTATGTCCCGAGTGATCGGTCGTTCCGGCAAGCCGACTGGAATTCCTGGAAAGCCCTGATTCTCAGCGATTATCCGTCCCGCCGCATTCCGGAACGGCTGCAACTCGCAATCGTCGAACATATTGAAGCCGGTGCAGGCCTCCTGATGATTGGCGGAAACCAGTCGTTTCGAGGGACTGGCGGCTATTGGAACGACACGCCGCTCGGCAGGTTATTGCCCGTCGAGATCGATGGTAGCGACGATCGCGTGAACTGCGATCGCCCGTTGCTTGTGAAATCGCTGTGTTGTCATCCGATTATCGACCAACTTCCGTGGGACGAGCGACCGCCGCTGATCGATGGATTGAACCGAGTTGCCTGCAAGTCAGACGATGAGCTTCTGCTATCGGCACATGGTTTCGACATACAATGGACGAACGGCAAGCCTGACCTGAACCTTTCGGATGTCTATCCGCTACTGTGCGTCGGCCGTCGGGGCTACGGTCGCGTGGCAGCACTGATGACCGATATCGCCCATCCCTGGGCAGGCCCTCTCATTCATTGGGGAACTGAGCGAGTTCTGGTTGGTTCCCACCAGGTCGCGTGTCCTGTCCCCAAAATACGGATGTCAGGAATTGAAGTAGGAAATTTCTACGCTGACTTTGTCACTCGACTCGTGCTGTGGACCATGGGCCGACTGTGAGCAAGACTACGAACTCCGGCCCCCGACCCGATCGCTCGGACAACATTCTCATGCGCTCCCTGCTCTTTGCATTCTTCGCCCTGCTGTGCATTCCCTGTTCTGGCGCCGACAGCGCCGTCACCCACCGCCTCCTCGGTGCGGACAAAGGGCGTGTCGCGCTCGTCGAGCCGGATGGCCGTGTCTCCTGGGAGATCGCCTGCAAGGGGACGCCGCACGACCTCACGCTGCTCCCCGGCGGCAACGTGCTGTTCATCAACGCCGATTCGGAAGTGCTCGAAGTATCGCCGGCGAAGGACGTCGTCTGGCGGTACAAGCCCGCCCCCGCGGCGGGCGTCAAGAAGGTTGAAGTCCACGCGGCCCAGCGACTGGCCGATGGAAACACGCTCGTGGCCGAATCTGGAAACGGCCGGCTGGTGGAGGTCGACCGCCACGGAGAGATCGTGAAGACCATTCCACTGACGATCGAGAAGCCGCACCCGCATCGCGACACCCGCATGGCCCGCAAGCTGGCGAACGGCCACTATCTCGTCTGTCATGAAGGGGACGGCAAGGTCCGCGAGTACGATGCGGCCGGAACGGTCGTCTGGACCTACGCCCTCGATCTCGCCGGCCGGCCACATGCGCCGGGTCATGGCGTTGAAGGGCACGGCACCGAAGTGTTCGGCGCCCTCCGGCTCCCGAGCGGCAATACTCTCATCGCCTGCGGCAACGGCAACCGCGTCATCGAAGTCGATCCGGCCGGCAAGACCGTCTGGGCCCTCGAGCAGAACGAGCTTCCGGGCATCCAGCTCGCCTGGGTCACGACGCTGCATGCCCTGCCCAACGGCAACGTGATCTTCGGCAACTGCCACGCCGGGGACGCGAATCCGCAGGTCGTGGAAGTCACCCGCGACAAGAAAGTCGTCTGGACGTTCAAGGATTTCGAGACGTTCGGCAACTCGCTCGCCGCGGTGCATATTGTTGATCTGGAGGACGCAATCCGGTGATGGAACGCGCACTGGAGAATCGACCGCGAAGCCACCGTTTCGACGCACGGCTGCTGGCAGGGGTCGTCGTCGGGCTGGCGACGGCAGTCATTCAATGCGGACCCGAATGCCAGGCAGACGATCGCACGTTTCAGAATCCCATTCTGCAGCGTGCGGCCGACCCGTGGGTCATGCGCCATACGGACGGCTTCTATTACCTGTGCAGTTCTTCCCGCGAGGAGATCTCGCTGACGCGTTCCCGCACGCTGACCGGTCTGGCCGATGGCGAACGCAAAGTCGTTCGGACGCGTCGTCCCCCGGGCCCGAGCAGCCGGCAGGTCTGGGCGCCGGAACTCCACTTTCTCGACGGCGCGTGGTACGTCTACTTCGCGGCTTCCGATGGCGAGAACGCGAACCACCGCATGTTCGTTCTCGAAAACCGCTCGGCCGATCCGTTCACAGGCGACTTCATCGAGAAGGGCCGCATCTTCGACCCGGCCGACGATGCCTGGGCGATTGACGGCAGCGTTTGCGACTGGCAGGGGCAGCGATATTTCCTGTGGTCGAGCGCGCGCGGCGAAGCGCTCGACCCGCAGGTGCTGAGAATTGCACAGATGTCGAACCCGTGGACGCTCGCGTCGCCCGGCATCGAGATTTCACGCCCCACATTCGACTGGGAGCGGCGCGGCGATCCGGATGTCAACGAAGGTCCTCAGCCCCTCATCCATGGCGACCGCCTGTTTGTGATTTACTCCGCCAGCGGGAGTTGGACCGACCATTACTGCCTCGGCCAGCTCGCGCTTCGCCAAGGGGGCGACCCGCTCGATCCAAACGCGTGGACGAAGAACGCCTCACCGGTGTTCGAATCCGCCAATGGCGTCTACGGCCCCGGTCACTGCTCGTTCACGAAGTCCCCTGATGGAACCGAAGACTGGATCGTCTACCACGCCGCTCGCGAAAAAGGCTCCGGATGGGACCGTAATGTTCGCATGCAGCCGTTTACCTGGCGGGCTGATGGAACTCCCGATTTCGGGTCGCCCGTCTCAATGGCCCTGAAACTGACAAAGCCATCGGGCGAGTAGAAGCCCGGCTTCTCGCATCGACAACACCGCCCGACCTTGAAAGCCCGGCCTGCAACCGCGGGCAGAAGCCGGGCTTCTCCACCCCGCCACTCAATCCCCGTGCTTCTGCCTCAACCGGCTTGAAGTCCGCAGCATGGCGTGGATCCGCTCGAACTCGTTGAGCCATTCCTGAACGACCGCGTTCCGTTCGTCCTCGGCGGTCAGCAAACCGGTCGGGCAGGCCGCTCCGTCGACGTTCGACATCATCTTTCGGTACTTTGACAGCGTCCGGTCGCCATACCGGCCGCAGAACTGGCCATCTTCACTGAGGAACACCACGCACGGCACGCGGGCGGCACCGCAGGTGTGGAGTTCAGCCGCCAGATCGGCATCGACATCGCGGTCGAAGTAGCGGACGTTGATCGTGGGCGTCGCCTGGGCGAACCGCTCAAAGGCCGGACACTGGTTGATGCAGTCGCCGCACCAGGCGCCGGTCAGCACGATGACTTTCATTTCCCGCACGAACGATTCCAGCAGCGATCGCTGCCCGATGGAGAGCGTCATCGCCTGGAAGGTGTCGTCCCAGCGGGTTCGCTGCTCTGGCGTTGCATAGCGATCGAGAAACGCCGTGTAGGTGAGTCCCGAATCGAATCGGGCGCCAAAGTCGTTGGGCATTATTTCGTGTTCTCCGGGATGCGCGTCCAGATGTTGTCGCCCGCTGGCTCGTCGATCCGCGTCAGGTGCATGCGGTTGGGGGCAATGGATCGAAAGGCGTAGGTCGCCTGCCGGCCATGATCGGCCATCACGCGGGCGGCCGCGGCCGCCGGACGGCCTCCCTGCATGGTATACGTCAGTTCGCCGCGCTCGAGCGACCACTGGAGGTCGAACTGCACTTTTTCTCCGTAGAGCAGTCCGGCGAAGAAGTCGAACGTGACCTCCAGCGACGCCGTGCCATCGGCCCGATTGCCGATCACCCGCGTTCCACCGCTGGCCTGGGTGCTCCAGCGACCGAGGATCATCAGCCGCAGTTCGGCGTCCCGGTCGGCGTCCGATGGCTCGCTGGCCACGTCGGCGGCCGGGGCCGGCAACCGCAAACTGCGCGGGCGCACGGGGCCGAGGCTCGCCCCGGCCGCCGCAATGGCGACGAGGGCTGCAAGCAGGCTGAAGCCAGCGCGGCGAGGCGGTGTCGAGGCACGCCGCATCAGCCGACCTCATGCACCAAAAGCATGTTATGCCGGCTGGTGGGCAGGCCGGTTCCCGACAGCAGGATCAGCCGGTCGCCGTTGCTGAGATCGCCGGACGAACGCCCCTGGGCGATGACGAACTCGAGGAGGCGGCGGTCGTCATTGGCCGGCGCGCCGGGCAGCGGAATGACGCCCCAGTACAGACACATCCGCCGCAGCGACTGCGTCGACTCGCTGACGCCCACAATCGGCGCCGGCCCGCGATACTGCGACACGCTGAGCGCCGAAACGCCCGTGGCGGTCGCCACAATGATGAGCTTCGCCGCCAGCGTTTCCCCGATTTCGACGGCCGCCCCGGTGGTGGCGGCGGTAATGGGCGCCACGTTGACGGCCCCGCGCTGACCAGGCTGGCGACGGATCAGCGTTTCGGTCGCCATCGCGATGCGGTGCATCATCTCGACGGCTTCGCGCGGATACTTGCCGACCGCGGTTTCGCCGGACAGCATGCAGGCGTCCGCGCCATCGAGAATGGCATTGGCCACGTCGGTCGCTTCCGCGCGCGTGGGCAGCCGCGAGTGATGCATGCTGTCGAGCATCTGCGTCGCGATGATGACCGGCTTGCACGCCCGCCGGCAGGCCCCGACGATCCGTTTCTGAACCACCGCCATCTGCGCGATGTCGATTTCCACGCCCAGGTCGCCGCGCGCCACCATCACGGCGTCCGCTTCCGCCACGATCGCGTCCAGATCGGCCAGCGCTTCCGGCTTTTCGATCTTCGCACAGATCTGCGCTTCCGAGCCCAGTGGACGCAGGATGCGCCGAAGGCCCCGCACATCGTCGGCCCGGCGCACAAAACTGAGGCTGATGTAATCGGCCCCGGCCGTGGCGGCCCATTCCGCATTCGATTGATCTTCCGGGCTGACTGCCGGAGCGCTGAGCTTCGCTCCCGGCAGGTTGATTCCCTGTCGACTCCGCACAACGCCCGCCTGCACCACTTCACAGACCGCGACATCCGGCTCGACGGAAATGACCTGCAGCGCCACGGTGCCATCGGCCAGCATGACGCGGTTGCCCGGCCGCAGTTCGTCCAGCAGCGGCTTGTAGGCCGAGGCGAGTTCCCCCGGACCTGGGTGCTCCGAGCGGATGAACCGCAGCAGGTCTCCGGCGTTGCAGTGCACTTCGCCATCGTGCAGTTCAGTCAGCCGCATTTTGGGACCGGCCAGGTCGACCAGCACGGCGACGGGCGTGCCGACTTCCGCCTCCGCCGCGCGAACGGAATCGAGCGACGCCTGATGATCGGCGCGCGAGCCGTGGGCCGTGTTGATCCGGAAGACATCGACGCCCGCGCGGATCAGTTCGACGAGTTTGGGGACCGCCGAGCAGGCCGGGCCAATGGTCGCCACAATTTTGGTCCGGCTCGCCCGCTTCCAGGGAGCTCCCGCAGCCATCGTCGCCATCAATCCGACCTTCCGTCGCCCGAAGTCCATGTCCCCGGCGACCGGCGTCACTGCCGCGGACTGTTTTTCCGGCTGAATCTTACCGGACGCCCCCCGGCTGTCACGCCCGATGCAAAACGATGAACAGGTCTTCACAGGCAGCGGGGCTGGTTCGGTGAATCGGTCGGTCGTGAGCAGAAAGCCCATGCTGGGCGCCCATTCACCGCACGACGCCGGTGGGCGCCGCCCCGAATACAGATCGCCCGCGTCGCCCGAATTCGCGTTTCCGCAAAATTACTGTTCCCGGGGCCGCAGAACGGCGGAAACGGTCAGCCCCTGCCGCTCGTAGTCGCCCCAGGGACTGGCGGGAACGTCGACCACCGCGATCGCTGCCGTCGGCATTTCGATTTCCTCGCCTGACCACTTTCGCAGCAACTGTTCCAGTCCGGGGTTGTGGCCGATGCACAGCACTGTTTCGTGCTCATCAGGCAGACTGCGGACCACTTCATGCCAGTCGCCAGGCGACGCCAGGTACAGGCGGGGTTCGAGAACGATTTCCCCCGTGAAGTGGAGTCCCTCGGCCACGAGTTCCGCCGTCCTTCTGGCCCGCTGCGCGGTCGACGACACAATCCGCGACGGCGTGAGACCGCGTTCGTTCAGAACCGCCGCCATCCGTGGCGCATCGCGATCGCCGCGATCGTTCAGCGGGCGGTCGTGATCCGTCCAGGCCGGATTGTCCCAGCTCGATTTCGCATGCCGCATGAGAATCAGCGTGCGATATAGGGGAGATGCGGGCATGATGCTGACCGGACGTGACGGAACAGGTCCGACTTTACCCGGCTGCCGGGAATGAATGAAGTCTGCGGCGCTGGCATCGAACGGCGTCCCTGCAGGCCGAGTTCATCGCCAGGCCGCCCCGGCATTCAACGCGGGGACTGCGCCGCCCGCTGGCGGATCGCGGCCGGAAAGACGGCGTGAAACGGGCACGACGATGTCACTCGGGCGAATCGAGAAGGTTCGGGTGCCGTTCGCGCACCTTGCAGACCTTCGGGTACGACACCCCGCGGATGTAGGGGTGCTGGGGGTTGTGGTCGGCGAAGTCCTGGTGATACGCCTCGGCGGGATAGAACTCCGACCGCGGCTCAATCGTCGTCACGATGGGGGAGGCGAACCGCCGTTGTTCCGTCAGTTCGGCGATTCTGGCAGTTGCGAGTTCGATCTCGGCCGGGTCGCTGGTGAAGATGGCCGACCGGTATTGCGTCCCGACATCGGCCCCCTGCCGGTTGAGCGTCGTGGGATCGTGAGCGTCGAAAAAGACATCCAGCAGCTGGCTGAAGGAGATCTGTTCCGGGTCGTAATCGATGCGAATGGCCTCGGCGTGGCCGGTGCGGCCCGTGCAGACGGCTTCGTAGTTGGCCATGCCGCGGTCGCCGCCGATGTAGCCCGATTCGACGGACTCAACGCCTTTCAGCTGCTGAAAAGCGGCCTCGGTGCACCAGAAACAACCGCCGGCGAGGATGGCTTGCATGGGGGGGGAAGGATTCAGGATTCAGGGGTCAGGATTCAGAAGTCCGGGGATTATAGGCGGAGGGTCGAAGAACCGTTCGTGGACGACGCCGCAGGAATGCCAGGGGTGCAGTAACTTTTGATTGTATTTCTGTGATGCGGTCTTCAGGCTATGGGGCAGATGGCCCCATGGTCGGATTCATGGAGATCGCTCATGTCGCGTCTGGATCTGGATTCGCTCTCGCCCGAAGAACGCCTGCTCGCCGAGCAGGTGGTCCTCAATTTCCGGGCCCTCAACGACGCCTGTGACCGGGCGGCCGATGGAACGGTCCTCAACGTCTGCGAATCCCTGGCCATGTCCCAGGGACGCGAACTGATCCGCCGCGCCATCGAAAACACCCTCCTGAAGCAGGCCCAGGCGACCGAAAAAAAGGGACCCCGGCCCGCCGCTGCGACTGCCAGTCCCCCAAGGCCCACTGCTCCAAGGCCCACTGCGGCAAAAAGCCGCGGCAGATCCTGACGACC